>Ga0129324_10001266_pt1 | contig 16545 bp, 8 predicted proteins | sample CPBDNA_7_FD_96879 | JGI IMG/M metagenome (GOLD analysis project Ga0129324, IMG submission 96879) | Freshwater to marine salinity gradient microbial communities from Chesapeake Bay, USA - CPBay_Spr_15_0.2_DNA | ecosystem: Environmental > Aquatic > Marine > Coastal | place: USA: Chesapeake Bay... | reverse complement strand
AGTTACTTTGACCTGACGAGTTGCTTTGACCTGACGAGTTACTTTGACCTGACGAGTTACTTTGACCTGACGAGTTACTTTGACCTGACGAGTTACTTTGACCTGACGAGTTACTATTGTTTTTATTATTCATATTAATAGTTCTCTCTAAATTTAATGTGTCGCCAATATTGATGGGTAAACTATTATTATAAATACTTCCATCTACTGGGTTTTTATTTTTTAATGCTAAAGTAATAAAATCATTATTTGATATTATGTTTTTAGTAGATCTATAAGTTCCTAATACATTTGGCATAATCTGTACATTTGATTTTCTATTAATATTTGGATTTAATGTATAATTATTTATATTTGTTTTAAAATTTAATGAATTATTTAAATCTTTTATATTTGAACTAAGAGTCATAGTCGGTATTGATATTATATTATTATCTCTGAATCTATTTGGATTCAATCTATTTAGATTCAATCTATTCTCATATTCCGACGAATCTCCAGGATTAAATATATTAGAACTACTATTTACATTTAATAATTCATTGGTACTGGCATAAGATGTACTTAGAAAGTCATAACCCTTTTGAATATCTCTCTCATCGTTAATCATAGTATAATATAAATCGTCTCCTAATATTTTATCTAAATTAATACGTTCACTTGTATATTTGTGGTCTTTATTAATTGATAATATATCATATTGACTACATATATTACTAGAATCTATTATTCTTGATTTACAACTATTTGGTGGTAATAATATTTGTCCATCTTTTAATTCCTCTTCTAATAATATTCCTGTATAATCATATTTTTGTAAAAAAGGTGGTTTAGAATAACATATATCAAGATTACAACATTCTTGAAAAAATCTTTCTTGACTAAAATCTAATGGTAAAATATGAGGTAAAAACGTAGATTTGTTTTTACTAGTTTTATTACCGAGGTCATATACAGAACAATTCATGAATGTATTATTAGTTGGTATAGTCGAATTTGTTATAGTCGAATTTGTTATAGTCGAAGTTGGTATAGTTGAAGTTGGTATAGTTGAAGTTGGTATAGTTGAATTTAGTATAGTTGAATTTGGTATAGTAGAAGTTGGTATAGTTGAAGGTGGTATAGTTGAATTTGGTATAGTTGAAGTTGGTATAGTAGAAGTTGGTATAGTTGAAGGTGGTATAGTTGAAGTTGGTATAGTTGAAGGTGGTATAGTTGAATTAGTTGGTTGGTTATTGCGGGTAGATGAACCCGTTGATAAAGTAATATCGTTCTCAACATGTTTACGGCGTTGTTTATATTTTTTTATAAATAATAATAATAATAATAATAGCAAGATAATCAAAGCTATTTTCTGTTTATTCATTAAATATATTAAGATATTTAAAATCTATACAGTTTTATATGAAATCGTTTGATATATTAGATAATATTAATACTAATTATAAAAATAGGAAAAAAAAGTTAGACAAGATAATTAATACAAATAAAAAATATACTATTAAATTTGATAGTAAACATCATGATTTATTATATTTAAAATCAAATAATACAATATCGTATTCAGCTAAATATAATTTATATGGAGGTATTAAAAATAATACATGGATGTGGGCAAATATGATTGAAGGAGTTAACAATTATGTTATAAAAAAATTACACAAGTTAAGAGAAAATAAAGAAATATTTAATAATAAAAATGATTCGAGTTTTTATTATAAATTATTATCAAATAATACTCTTGAGTTGAAAAGTACTAAAGATATCAAATTAATACAAAAATTATTAATGTATCTAAATAATGATATTGTTATTCTGAATCCAATTAATAAAGAAGACTTTATGACATTTATTGGTATTAGTAAAATAATAGAGAATTATGAGTCATCTGCTTAGATTAATAAGTCTCCAGAACAGACAAAAGAGTTTTAAGTAAAAGCTTTGCTTTCCCTTGACTTGTCTCATACTAATTAATTATACTAATTATTTCTTTCTTTTCTTTTGTTGACAAAGTAATAAATTCAACAGTTTTATCAATTTTCAAACATAATTCTATATCTTTTATATCAACATCTTTTTTATAATTCTTCAATACGTCTATTATAACACCAACTTGTTTTGTTGTAACCATGTGATTTGTAATTTTACATAATGCTAGAATTTCATCAATTGTTTTCTTTGATATAATTTTTTCTAAATTAGTTATATTTTTTTTATTTATATTTTTTAAAGATGTTTTATTTAAATCTGAACTAAACTTAATATCAGTTTTACATAATTTTTTATCTGATTTATTAATTATGGTTGATGTATTATAACATGTATAAAATCCATGAATATTTTGTAAATACCAATTTTGGTCTGTATAAATACTTGTTTCTATATTATCACCTTGTGATAAACTATCGCTTATTTCAACCATTTGGTCTAATTGTTCACTCCATTTACTTTTGTTTTTAGAAGATAGAATTTTCTTGTAATAATTTTCATTTATCATCAAAGGAACTAATACTTTGTCAATTTCATATAATTTATATACTTGTTCAAAATCATTTGGTTCATTTATTAACTTTAATGATGCATCGTATAGACCAATATCAATATCTTTCATTATAGATCTTTCAATAAAATTAGTTACATCTGAAATATTGAGAGTAGTATAATTATAATGATATTCTTGTAATATATTTACTAATCTTCGTACATCATATTGACAGAATTGGATAAACATATCGATACTAGTTGTATCTAATATTTCTATCTTCTCAATTGTACATATTTTTTTAATATATTCAGATAATTCATACGAAGAGGGAGATAAGAAATTATATTCTGGGCAATATTTTTTAAGGTCATTTGTTAATTTACTATGATTTGTATTTGATATGAATATTAGTGGAAAACTCTTCAATTTTGAATTAATTTTATAAATATTAAATACATATTTTCTTTCACTTGTCAAAGTTATAGATTCTGTTTCATCAAAAACTAATGCGATTCTTTTATTACCTGACTTCATTTTCACTTTTGATTCAATTGAATTATCAAAGTTATAATAATCATCAAAGTCCATATTTAATCTAAATAATTTAATTTCATCTGGATAAATAATCTTGTATTTATAATTATATTTAGTTAACAATAATTGGACGGCTAGTGTTTTCCCTATTCCATGTTTACCATTAATAATAATACTATTATTAGATTCTTTATCAAAATTTGATATCCAAGAATCTAATTTTTGAATATTACATTTATTCCCAATTATGTCATTTACACTATTCGGTCTCCATTTATTTATCCATAAATCATTATGCGTCATATTAGTATATTAGTATATTAATCTTTAAAAAATATTTTTTCAATATTAATTAAATTTATAGTATTAAAAAATATATAGAAATTTTTATATCAATAAATAAGTTTAATACACATATTTTTTTCTACACTAAGATATATATAATGTCACGAAGATCAAAGTCTGTTAGTGGTGGAAGCACCGTTGATAAAGAAGTCGCTAATTTATTTAGTATTAAAGATAAAACTCAATACACTCGTGCTCTTTTGTCATTACGTCAAAAGTACAGGGATGAAGATTTAGTTAATCGTATTCAACAAGTTTTTATGGAAAAGCATCGTGCTATTGTTAGAGGCGCCAAGAAATTTGCTGAAGCTTTCCGTAAGCGTTATGGAGCTGCTGATGTTCCCTACCATCAACTCTTAGCTAAGGCTCGCGCTCATGCTAAGAAACATGGTATCAGTGAAGATGAATTTGCTGAATTTCAACGTATGTATGAACAAGAATTAGCCGGTACCAATAAAGCTAACGAAGTTGTTATCCCAGTTACTAACTTGATGAAAGTTTTGGGTAATATCAACTTGGACGTTGAAGGTGGATTCAATATTGAAGAAGCTGATTACCGTAATTTACAAGATATCATTAAGGAGTGGGAAGTCTCCAAGCCTATGCATGCTCAAACCCTCCTTCAAGCACTCCAATACCAAGATGTATCAGTAACTGCTCTTTCTGGTATAATTGATAGAACCAAGCATAATCCAGGAGAGCATGTTCACCCAGTTATTGCTGCTATGTTTTTACCAAAGATTAATTTGTTTGAATCTCACTTTCTTTACAGTAATATTGCTGGTATTGTCAAATCTCGTCACAATCAAGAACCCTTAACTACCAGACCTGATTATGAATTATTTTACAGTATGGTCACTGACCCCAATGATGTTGTCTGCGATAACCGTACCCCTATTGGTGATTTGTTGAATCGTTCTAGATTACAACAGCATTTGTGGAACTCTGTTCTTCATCTTCGTAATGGTCAAGTTTACAATGCTTCATTTAACGAATTTATTCGCAGTGTTGACAACTGTAAATTAAACAAATACGATAACCCTGATTTTACTTATGGTCGTCACGATGGAACTGTTATTAAACGTTTGTTGTCTGCCTTCTCTTTCAGACCTACCGTTGTTGCTACTTTGCCAGTTTCTCAAGTATTTTCTACCAACCCCTATGCCCAGAACACTCGCCCCTGTGTTACATCTATCCCAATGATTAACGTTAGATTACATGCTTACCAAAATACTAATCAAAATATTGTTGCTGGTCAAGTTGTCGGCGGTGTTAATGCTGGTAGACCTGGTCCACCAAATCCAGTTGCTCTTAGTAGTTGTTTAGTTCAAACTCAAACTTTTATTGAAGGTAATATGTTGGTTCAACGTGTATCTGATGTCGTTTATTCTCGTGAAGTTTTGATGTTCTACGTTGATAGACGTGCTCACTTGTTACAATATGGTTCTCCATTTAATATCTCTCGTCTACCTTCAGCTATTGCGGGTTTTGAAAGAATTAATACTTTCCCCATTGAAATTGAATGCAGTATAACCATTAGACCTAATGCTACTACTGGTTCACCAGATACATTTTGCTTGAGAAGTGTTGTTATTGCTGAGACTGGTACAACTAGTGCTGCTGCTAATACACCAAATGACCCAAGACAAATCGTTACCGGTTCATCTACTTTTATATTTGATTATTCTACAAATGCTGATGGTATTAAATCTTGTTATGTTAATAATCAAGCACGTCATGGCCTTCCACCTAATCCTGCTAGTGGTGGTGTAGATGCTGTTCCAAATGCTGGTGCTAATTGGAATGATTTAAATAGAGCAAATAGAGGTAATCCTGTAATACCACCAGGACAAGATACGAATAATTGCAATAGCGCTATTCATATTTATCACTATGATCCATCTCAAGCTTTGGTTAAACACGCACCTTATGTTGTTTACGACGTATTGAATAATCCACTCCCAGGAGGTGGTGCTGCCGGAAGAGTATTAGGTATAGCAGCTAACGCAAATGCTGCTGGTCAAACAAATGGGGTATCTACATTCAATGCTAGTGGTATGCCAATGGTTGTTCCTAACCCTCTTGGTCCAGGTATTGCTGTAAATGGATTAGATAAAACAGAATCCGAAGATATTGTTCGCAAACAAGGTGTCATATTTATTTACCAAAACTTTGCCTACAAATCATCTGAAGAACCTAATATTGCTTTTTAAGAATTTAATAAATATTTTAAACTAATTATAAAAAAATTTAGTTTAAAAAAAATATATACATTTATTTTCTAGCCTTTTATATATAATGTCACGAAGATCCAAGTCAACTAGTGGTGGAAGCACCGTTGATAAAGAAGTTGCAAACCTTTTTAGTATTAAAGATAAAACCCAGTATACTCGTGCTCTTTTGTCTTTACGTCAAAAGTACAGGGATGAAGATTTGGTTAATCGAATCCAACAAGTCTTTATGGGAAAACATAGAGCTATTGTTAAAGGCGCCAAGAAATTTGCTGAAGCTTTCCGTAAGCGTTATGGAGCTGCTGATGTTCCCTATCATCAACTCTTAGCTAAGGCCCGTGCTCATGCTAAGAAACATGGTATCAGTGAAGATGAGTTTGCTGAATTTCAACGTATGTATGAACAAGAATTAGCTGGTACTAATAAAGCTAATGAAGTTGTTATCCCTGTTACTAATTTGATGAAAGTTTTGGGTAATATTAATTTAGATGTTGAAGGTGGATTCAATATTGAAGAAGCCGATTACCGTAATTTACAAGATATCATTAAGGAGTGGGAAGTTTCTAAACCTATTCATGCACAAACCCTTCTTCAAGCCCTCCAATATACTGATTTACACATAACTGGTTTATCTGGTGTTATTGATAGAACTGAACACAATCCAGGTGAGCACGTTCACCCAGTTATTGCTGCTATGTTCTTACCAAAGATTCATTTATTTGAATCTCACTTTCTATACAGTAATATTGCTGGTATTGTCAAATCTCGCCACAACCAAGAACCCTTGACCACCAGACCCGATTATGAATTATTTTACAGCATGGTTACTGACCCCAATGATGTTGTTTGTGATAACCGTACCCCTGTTGGTGATTTGTTGAATCGTTCTAGATTACAACAACATTTGTGGAACTCGGTTCTTCATCTTCGTAATGGTCAAGTTTACAATGCTTCATTTAACGAATTTATTCGCAGTGTTGATAATTGTAAATTAAATAAATATGATAACCCTGATTTTACTTATGGTCGTCATGATGGAACTGTTATTAAACGTTTGATGTCTGCTTTCTCTTTCAGACCTACCGTTGTTGCTACTATGCCTGTATCCCAAGTATTTTCTACCAATCCTTATGCCCAGAACACTCGTCCCTGTGTTACATCTATTCCAATGATTAATGTTAGATTACATGCTTACCAACAGACTGCTCAAAATATCGTAGCTGGTCAAGTTGTTGGCGGTGTTAATAATGGTAGAGTTATGGGCCCTCCAAATCCAGTTGCTCTAAGCAGCTGTTTAACTCAACCACAAACTTTTATTGAAGGTAATATGTTGGTTCAACGTATATCCGACGTCGTTTATTCGCGTGAAGTTTTGATGTTCTACGTTGATAGACGCGCTCATTTGTTACAATATGGTTCTCCATTTAATATTTCTCGTCTACCTACTGCTATTGCTGGTTTTGAAAGAATTAACAAGTTTCCAATTCAAATTGAATGCAGTATTACTGTTAGAGCTAATGCTCCTACTCCTGATACGTTTTGCTTGAGAAGTGTTGTTATTGCTGAAGTTGATACAAATGCTCAGCCTCAAAATAATGACCCCCGTAGTATTGTCATTGGGTCATCTGCTTTTATATTTGATTATCCAGAAGTAGCTGGTGTTAAAGGTTGTAGAAATCCGAATCCATTAAACGCTAATTGGAATAGTAGCCCAATCAATAAAGCAGAATTATTGAAAGGTATGAATGTAGGTATTTTAGCAAGTCCTACATTAAGTATACTAGGAGGTCTAAATGCTGCAATGAGAGAACAAATTGTTGATTCGGTGATACGTGGATTTAATGTTATAGGTAATAATCAAAGTGCCGCAGATATAATACCTATTATCAACGTAGGAGCTTTTAATGGTGTATTGAATACACCCCCTTTACGTCAAGAGCTAGCCCTACTTATAATAAAATATATATCAAATAGTTGCGATAATGCAACTCATATTTATCATTATGACCCAGCTAATTCTTTAATTAAACATGCACCTTATGTTGTTTACGATGTATTAAATAATCCTCTAGATAATGCAGTAAATCCAGCCCCACAACCTCATGGTTATATTCGCGGGCAGGCCACAGTAGTAAATGGACCAAATGGAAAAGTTGGAGGTATATCTGTTGTAAATGCTCAAAACTGGCCAAGTGTTGTTAATAATCCCCCAGGTGGAAATCCAGGAGCAGCATTAGCACCTATTGCTGTTAATGGCTTAAATAAAGCTGATTCAGAAAGAGTTGTTCGCGAACAAGGTGTCATATTTATTTACCAAAACTTTGCCTACAAGGCATCGGAAGAACCTAATATCGCATTCTAAAAAATTAATAAAAATTTATATATAAAATTATTTCTAATCTTATATATATGTCAAAAAAAACTAAAGATATTATTAATAAAGAAGTTACTAGACTTTTCAATATATCAGATAAATCTAGATATAATGATGCATTTACTGAATTACGCCATAAATATAAAGATGAAGATTTAGTTAATGAAATTCAGAAAGTTTTCATGCATAGATATAAATCTTTAAAAAAACGGGCTCACAAATTTGCTGATTTATTTCGTAAGCGTTACGGCTCAGTAGAAATGCCTTATCATGAACTTTTAAATAAAGCACGTTCATATGCTAAAAGACACGATATAACCGATGATGAATTTGCTGAATTTCAAAGAAGATATGAACAAGAATTAGCTGGAACTGAAAAGCATGAAGCAAGTGTTATCCCAATGACTAAATTAATGAAAGTTCTAGGTGAAATAACAGTTAAAGAACAAGATATGGAAGTAAGTGAATCTGATTATAAAAATCTTCAAGAAATACTTAAGGAATATGAAATGTCCAAATCATTTCATGCTCAAACCCTATTACAAGCATTACAATATCAAGATGTAGCGTTACAGGCAAGAACAGCTATAATTGATAGAACAAAGCATAATCCAAATGAATACATACATCCTATTATAGTCGCAATGTTTCTACCAAAAATACACTTATTTGAATCACATTTCTTATTTAGTAATATTGGTGGAATTGTTAATTTACGTTATAATAAGAAACCACTTGCTACTAAACCTGATTATGAATTATTTCATAGTTTAGTTACTGACCCGAATGATGTAGTTTGTGATAATCATTCTCCTATGGGTGATTTATTAAGTCGTTATAGAATCCAGCATCATTTATGGAATTCTGTTATTCATCTTCGTAATGGTCAAGTGTATAATCCAATATTTAATGAATTTACTAAAATGATTGACAATTGTCGTCTTAATAAATATGATAATCCCGATTTTACATATGGTCGTCACGATGGCACCGTATTAAAACGGTTATTAGCTGCTTTCTCATTTAGACCTACGGTTGTTGCTACTTTACCAGTTATGAATGTATTTTCCACTAATCCTTATGCGCAAAATACAAGAGCAGTTATAACAGCTATTCCAATGATTAATATAAAATTACATGCTTATCAAAACGTTAATAGAAACCCTAATGCAGGAGCAAGAGTTGGCGGTGTTGGATTTAATAGAATTTTAGCTCCAATGCAAGTTGCTCTTAGCAGTGCATTAATCCAACCGCAAACTTTTATTGAAAATAATGTATTGGTTCAACGTATATCAGATGTAGTATATTCACGTGAAGTACTTATATTTTATGTTGATAGAAGATCGCATTTATTACAATTTGGTTCTCCTTTTAATATTGCTAAATTACCAACTGCTATTGCTGGGTTTGAAAGAATAAGTACATATGAAGTTGAGATAGAATGTAGTATCACAATTAGGCCACAAAATCCTGACAATGATAAATTTTGCTTGAGGAGTGTAGTTGTTGCTGAAATATCTGACCCAATACCAAATTCAACTGATACACGTGGTATTGTCATTGGTTCATCTGCTTTCATATTTGATTATTTACCAGACGCTAATGGTGACAAATCATGTAATAATATGCCTGCTCTTGGTAATTTGTTTAATAATACAAATCTAGGTGGTAACCAAAATAATTGTAATAATGCAATATCTATATACCATTATGACCCTGCTAATGCTCTTACTAAACATGCTCCATACGCAATATATGATGTAATTGCTGGAGTTGCGGGTGGTACTGGAATGTCAACGTGGAATGCTGCAGGTTTACCTGGATTAGTAAATATTGGGAATCCTGGAGTTGCGGGTGGTATCCCTGTTAATGGATTATCACAAGCACTAGCAGAAGAACGAATTAGAAAACAGGGTATCATTTTTATATATCAAAATTTTAATTATAAAAAAGATAAAGAAGCACAAATAGCTATCTAAAAATCAAAATTACTACTTAATGGTTTCATATTGCCATTTTTCCTATTTGTTGGTTCGGGTAAATCAAACGGTCTAATAGAATTATAATCATCTATAAAACGTATTTGAGATAGTAACCCACTTATAAGAATTGGTACTGTTTGTTTCAATACCTCTCTATTTAATAATTCAACTTCTACTTCAGTTTCACGAGTATTTTTTACATTTCTCATATAAACATGTCTCATTATAGTAATAAGAATGTGTTTTTGTTGAGGTTCAATCTGTATTTTTTTATTATAACGTTCAAATGTTATATTTTTAACTTCTTCTATTAATCTAGTATTTATTAAATCTATATTAATATCACTAAAGTATCTATAAGAAATATCATTTGGTTTAATATTAATTAAATTTCCTACAAACTCTGTTTCACGTTCGGTTGGTTGATAAGAATCATAGCGTAACATTAATATACAATATATTTTTATTTTTAGACTATGAGTTGGGTTGTGTAGTTTCCAATATCTAACATTTCAAACTGCTAATAAGGAAAAATAATATTTATTATATTATTTTATATTTGTGTTTTAATAATCCTGCAGAATATATCATCTCAACTTTATTCGGAATATGCTCTACATCATCATATTCTACTTTAATACATAGGTGAATATATAAGGGAACACAAATATCTGTATTAAACTCAACATTTGTTATTTTTTTAAATCCATCAGTATAACATAATTCTTGTTTTATAATATATTCACTATTTGTAATTGATTTAACGCTAAAAAATATATCAAATTCTCGAGATAAATGAAAATATACAAACTTGCTATTTAATTGGTTTACACCAAACATTTTTACATTATTACATCTTAAATTTATGTTTTCAGGTAGATCATATAACTCCATCCTATAATAAAACAAGTTATCTTCAAGTTCTTGATAAATATCAATTTTTTCTGTTTTACTTGTATAATCATGTGTTTTGTTGGATTCAAATACTAAATCTTTATACGAAAGAGACATTATTATAACTTTAATAGTTTTATAAAATTATTGGAACGTATAAGTTTCAATTAATGCATCTTTGGTTAGTTTGTATGGACGGTCAGCTGTTTGAGTTACACTATCAGGGTCAGGGAAATTAACTAAACTATGTAAAAATACAGTCTTTCTACCATAACCAGTATTTGCGTCTTTTACAAATATTTCTTTTTGTTGTGCCCTTGGTCCAGGTCCAATATATATAGCCCACTTATATTCATCATAACGTTCTGTGTAAACTATTAATTTACCTTTGATATTTTGAAAATCAGGTGGGATAGATGGATTTAACATATCTCTTTCTGTTTTGGTTAAAAATGTTCCAATTTTATTATGAAGATATTCTGGGAAACAAGTAATTAAATGTTTTGATATATAATCTATATTATCAGGTATATCATGTAATTTATCAATTAAATCTAATATATTATTATCAGGTCTTTCCATACTGTATAAACCTGGAAATGTATTAGTAAAATCATATCTTGTCATGATACGTTTAAATTCATGACGTATTAGATATTCATATGGATTTAACTGGAGACATGGCCCGCGTGCTATTCCATCAGTAGCAAGAAGATTGTTTCTTGTAGCAATGTTCGGAGCATCAGCTCCATTATTTTCAACAGGAGGCCCTCCTATCATACCATTATTTACATCAGTATATAATTCAGGACTTAAAATTTTGTATAAATATTGCGGAGCAGCTACTACTGGATTAGGAAGTCCTCCTAAAGCAAGTGTTATTGGTATAGGCGGTACCAATGCGCCTGCTACTAGTGGAGCTACTGCTGGAACTGCAATAACAACAGGATTAATAAAAGGTGTAGCTGGAGGTATAACAGGAAGAAGACCGCCAACAGTTCCAGGTATAGCAGTAATAATATCATCATAACTAGAATCAATAACAACTATATATCCATAATTAGGAACATAATATTCCACATCATCTATTTTATATATCCAATAACCAATATTAGTATTAACAAATAAATCTTTTATAAATACATTACGTTGAATCGTAAAATTTCTAAAATATATTTTGTGTTTTTGTAAAACAGCCATAGCATAGGATAATTGAAATAATATGCTTCTCCATATATCAGGTGAATGATAACCAGTTGATATCATTGTCTTTATTACACCGTTTGCTCTGTATATAGGAGATGCCCACTCAATTAAATTACATGTGGGTGATTCTGTTAGAGTAATCATACTATATGTACTATCCTGGGCTAAATTGGTATTATTTAGATTATTAAGATGTGGAGGATTATTAAGATTACCAGGAATGGGAGGATTAACAGCATTTAAACCCAATATTTCATTTTGTACTGCATTATTTATTTGTCTTGATAATTGTATAGAACGATTCTGAGCAGGTAGTCCTTGATATCTACCTATTATATTATAAATATTACCATAATTTATATTTGATACATTATCATATTTATATAAAATCATAGAAATAAAGTTTGGACATATTTTCTTATCTAAAAATGTTTCTCTTACATATTTATAATATTTCAATTCACGCCAAACATCAAAATGATTAGCTGTTATTTGTGCACCTAATCTATTATAATTCATCGCACCAACTGACATCATATACATTCTAATACATACAGCCATTCCGTGTTTAGCAATATCAATTTGTCTAGTCTCCATATTATAACGTACTGGGTATGCACCTCCATACAATAAGAAATTTGATGGTATTGTACTATATGGATTTACACCAAGAGCAAATGGATTAAATTCAAGTAATCTAATATATTCTAAAAATGAATTTTGACCAACTTGCATCGTCATTTCTTCACCATCGTGTAATTTAACCATAGAGTTTCTCATAAAATTAATTAAATGAATTCTCTCAAATACACTCTTCATTGTAAAACTATATGGGTCGCCAGGTAATGCATCTTCGTAAATCCTACTTAAATTATTACTATGAACACTTGGATTTCCTAAATTAATATTATATACATTCTGTAACGGTATCTCATTTATATTCTGTAAAGGTTTCATATATGGAAAATATTCAGCCGAACCGGGAACAAACGATGTTGGATACATCATGTTATTTTCAACATTTAAAAAAGCAGGATTAGAATATTTAGGATGAGTGTGGTCAGTATGTTTAACTGGAGCTGTACTAAATGCGCTCTGATATATTTTTTGTTCAGCTAAGAGTGGTGATTCTGTAGCAACAGGATTTGGTTTCTGTCTATAATATTCTTTCTTCTCTTCATCAGAATATTGTGGTTTTCTATATTTGTCATTAGTCTCATATGGTTTTCTATATTTGTCATTAGTCTCATATGGTTTTCTATAAGATGGTTCATCTGATTCTTCTGGCTTAATATGTCTTTTCTCGGTATATTCTGATTTTTCATATGGTTTTTTGTAGTCACTTGATTTGTTTTCATATGACTTGTTTTCATATGGTTTTTTGTAGTCACTTGACTTGTTTTCATATGACTTGTTTTCATATGGTTTTTTGTAGTCACTTGATTTGTTTTCATATGACTTGTTTTCATATGGTTTTTTGTAGTCACTTGATTTGTTTTCATATGACTTGTTTTCATATGGTTTTTTGTAGTCACTTGATTTATTTTCATATGATTTGTTCTCATATGGCTTTTTGTATGGTTTGCTATCAGATGATTCTTCTGAATTAGCACCACCGCGTAGTTTTATATTAGATTTTGTTTGATATGGAGGCTTATATTCTGTTGTACCATATGGTCTTTTATATTCTGAATTTTCTAATACTTCATATTTTTTATCAAAACCAACATGATTTCTATCCCATGTTGGTTTTTCAAATGGTTTATATGGTTTCTTATATAATGGATTAATTAAAATTTCTTGAGAAGCGATTACTTGTGGTGGTGCTATTGCTTTTGTTTGAGGTCTAGTAATATTTTTATCATCCTCTTTAACGGGCATTTCCATACCTTTAATTCTTCTATTTTCATTTGATACATAGGGTGAATTATGGATATGCTGAGTAGGTGGTTTAAAAAATCTACCTCCTCCTTCCATTTCATCTTTCTGTTCATATTTACCACCACCTTTCATTTCTTTACTTTTACCTTTTTTAATTTTCTCATCAGAATCTAGTGATATAAATGAATATTTGTTTTTAGTTTCAATAATCTTTTCATCAGACGTTTCTTTACTCTTTCTAGATTTAGATACTTTTTTATCCAATTTTAAAGTCTCTTTGTTTTTCCTCGATTTAGTAACTTTCTCATCTGAATCAAGAGACATAAATGAATTCGTTTCATCTAATTCAAACAATATATCTTTTTTCGTTTTCTTATTTTTTAATTCAACTTTGTTATGAGTTGGGTTGTGTTTCGACACTTGTGTCGAAACATTATCCCGCTCATAAAAGACTTGTCTTGTAGTCATATAAGAATTATTACTAACTTCTGTCGTTTCTTTCTTTGTTGTAAATTCTTTAAAGTATTCATCAGTTAATAAATCACTTGGTTTGAATAATTCAACAAAATCTTCCATATATCTATGATTCTTTTTACTTCTATATTTCTTAGGTATAACTTTATTTAAAAATACATTTGTTTCATCCATCTTATCATCTGATAATTCAATCATATCAATTAGATTATTTAAAAAATAATGTAAATCAAAATAATCATTAGTTTTTTTATTATCTATGAAGGGTATAGAAGCTGAACTACAATGTACATTTGGTATACAAGCAGCAAAAAAGTTAGTGATTTTAATATCAATATTATTATTAACAATATAGAAATTCATATCTTCGTATTCATATCGTTCACTTTTATCTGATTCTTTCTTTTGATATATATATATATTACTTGGATTCAATAAATTATGCCTAAATCCTTTGTATTCTCTTTGTAATACCGCTAAAGTATGTATTACTTGAAATAATAATTTTTTTATACTAATTTGATTTGATTCAATATAATCTTTCAATGTCATACATTTAAAAAAACTTTCTTTAACACGGATCGAAAAAATATTAGATATTTGAGAACTTTCTATCATTTCCATATATTCATTATACATATTTTCATATGGTTTTATTATATCATTAATCTGTTGAAAATCAACATCTATATTAATAATTGGTAATAATATATGACGTAATTTATTATTTAATACTAAATTACTCAATATATATGAAAATAATGAATCATTATTATTCATACTATTAATATTTTTAATATCATCTAGTGTCTCATAGGGACTTATATGTAATGATACGGATAAACTATCTGTATATCTTTTTAAAACAAGTGTAGTAGTATCACTCGTAATTAACTTGAATTTCCCGTTAAATAATTCAGTTAAAATATCAGTATGTTCTTCTGACGTACTATTTTTAATTTTAATATCATCTAATGATATATCGTCAATGCTTATATTAAATGATTTAATATTATTATTAAACGATTTTGAATAATTAAAATCATATAACATAGTTATCTTTGTATCAATACTATTATTCATATATAATATTACAGATTTTTTTTATTATATAACTATTTTATTATAATAAATATTTAATATATATATAATCTTTATTAAATATGCTTCCATTTGAATAATATATCGAGTACCTTTAGAAATCCTCTGTTCAAATATAGATGTTGTATCAACTATTTGATTCTTAATACTAATACAATCTAGTTTATTTAATAGCAGTTTCATAATTTTTCTAATAATTAGATGAAAATCTATATTTGTTATAAAAAGTATATATAATAAATCCCGCGTTGTTTTGATAATTTCTAAAAATTTCTTTGTAGTATAATTATCTTTTAATGTTATCATTTCGACAATTGTATCTAATATATCGGCCCACTGTCCTTTATTATCTACATTATATTTTTTCATTTCTAATAACCATATTGTTTTATTAATATTATTATCAGATTTATCTAATATATATTTCATTTCTGGAAATGTTAAATTTAATTTTTCTTTATCTGATATATTAAGAATAATACTTAATAACATTGTATTAGTTGGTACTGGTACTCGTATTATTAAACATCTACTCTTCAATGGTTCATTTATTTTGGATAATTGATTAGATATAAATATAAATTTACATGTGTTGGCATACTTTTCCATTGTTCTTTTTAAAGATGCTTGTGCGTAATATGATAAATCATCAATCATATCAATAACAACTACCTTAAATAATTTTTTATATTTTAGAATATTTAACATTTCTGTTTTAGCATAGTCCTCAATAATCTCTTGAATTAAATATTTATCGAAACCATTATTATTTGGTTCAATTACAATGTGTCGATTAGATTGTTTTATCATTACTTTTGTTTTAGTATTACTATAACCTGAAATAGTATATTCAACATCATTTAATTCTATTGCCTTCTTACCATATATATTTTCTAATAGTTTATTTACAATATATTCTTTACCACATCCTTCTGGACCATATACTAATAAATGTGTTAAATTAGCATATTTCCAAGTACCGTATAACATATTATCTATAATATTGTAAAATTCATCTTTAGGTTTTTTTACATTAGT
>Ga0129324_10001261_pt1 | contig 16575 bp, 19 predicted proteins | sample CPBDNA_7_FD_96879 | JGI IMG/M metagenome (GOLD analysis project Ga0129324, IMG submission 96879) | Freshwater to marine salinity gradient microbial communities from Chesapeake Bay, USA - CPBay_Spr_15_0.2_DNA | ecosystem: Environmental > Aquatic > Marine > Coastal | place: USA: Chesapeake Bay... | reverse complement strand
ATGGTGGCGGGTAATTATCCGTTGGCAATCCGCATTGATCTAGGCAAAGAAAAAGTCACTGTGCCTGACCGCAGATACGTCGAGGGTTCCTTTGGCTGGTACAGGGAGGATCTTGGCCTGCTGTTCAGGGGCTACCTGACGCAGGAACTGCTGACGCAGGTCTTCGAGCACGTCAGTCTCATGGTACAGGCCGACGAATGCCTCGCGCAGGCACGCCGAGAGTAGGGCTGTGTTGGCCGCGTGGGTGCCGAAGCTGTCGTGGATCATAGCGAAGGAGCTGATGCCATTGGTGACAGCGAGATCTGTTGACAGCACAAGGTGGGTCGCGTCGAGGGAGTGGACGACATTGGGGCTGATAGCGTTGGCCATCCGGCGCTTGTCGATGGTGTCGATCTCATCTTGCAGGGACAGACGTATGGTGGCGTCCCCGATCTTGGTCTCCACCCGGCGCAGCTTGTAGTTCTGGTAACGCTGCATGACAGGGAAGCCTGACGGTGTGATCCAGTAGACGGGCAGCTCTTCCTTTGCCACAACCGATGCACACTTCTGGAGCCAGCCCATCGCGTCACGTGCGGCAACCACGACTTCACTTATGCTGTCCCAGATCATCTTCGACATGAACTGAGTTGCCTTGAAGGTTTCCTTCTCCCCGAATGGATTGGTGTAGCCTTCTGCGATGCGTCCCTTAAGCCACTGTTCAGTGTACGACCGACAGGAAAAGAGTGTAGACCCATAGGGAAGTGTCATCACCTGTCTCTTGGTGGTGCTGCGATTTGGCTCAAGCGAAAGCCAGCCTTTTGCCATAGCTATAGCTCCCTCTATAGTTATAGCTATAGCTTCTTCCCCTTCCTCTTCTTCTCCTGATGGGGGAGTATCTATGGGAGTAGCTATAGCTATGGTGGCGGGTAACTGATTGATCACGCCGTTCAGCTTGGCGATCACCTGATCACACACCGTCTGGTAGATGTCTGCAGGTGTGTCTTGAGGGATCAGGTTCACAGCCTTACCGCCCATAGGATCCCTCAGCATGGCACTAAAGTGCTGGATGCCAGAGCAGCTGCCATCTAGGGCAACAGGCAGGTGAGAGACGAAGCCATAGCCCTGTGTGTGGAAGTCTGCCCACTCGAAGCAGAACGCGAGGAACTGCCACGGGCTTTTCGCCTGCATCCACGCGATGTTGCTTAGTGGGTCGAGCGCTGTCTCAATGATCAGGTCTGTGTGTTCTTCGACCCAGCCGATGCGATCCTCCAGTGACGCCTTGTCGTAGCCATAGACGTTGGCCCCTTGGATAGCGAGCCAGCCAGCCGCCACGCCGTCTTCGATAGCCATGCCATCAGCGAACTCGATCAGGCCCTTGGTGATGTCCTGTCCCTGCGGATGGAACGACCCCACCGCATAGACCCGGCCCCGGAAGTCAAAGTTATGGGGGAAGTGGATCGCGTCGAAGCCCACGAAAGCCTCAGCTACCTTGAGGGTCTTCGCTGTCGCCATCCGCTTGGAACGCATGGACACGTTGGCCTCGTGCTGACGGAATGCTGCCCGCTTCCACGCCTTGAGGACATCCTCGTCTTCGAAGCACGTGTGCTCAGACCGCTTGCGGGTGTTCATGGACGGCATCGGGATCTGTTCCTTACAGGCTGGACACTGCACCATCTCCCAGTCCTCACGTGAGGGCAGAGGGGTGGCCTCAGGGGCGATGTCCCAGAACTCTTGGGCAGTGGCGTTGACGCGGGCGTTCACCCTCCACCGGGTGTCCTGCAGCGCGTTGATGGTGCTATATACGGCGGGCATGGTGTCGGCGTTGTCGGCCAGCTCGGACAGGTAGGCTTGGTTGCGGGTCTTGACCATCGTCATTGGCCCTTGCGCCAGCGCAGTGAGGTAGCCCCCATCGAAGGGCGTTGTCCACGGTAGAGGGCGTACGACCATAGGCTGTTGGGTCGGGAACAGAAGCTCGCTCTTGTTGTTGTCCGCTTCGATCCACTTGAGCAGCTTAGGTGTCGGCTCCAGCACCTTGACGGTGTTCTTCTTGCCCTTCACCTCGGTGCCAACCGAGACCAGCCCAGTGTCCAGCAGCATGTCGATCAGCGCGGCACCCAGCTGGAGCCTGTCGATCTCGGGCCAGCCCACCCACTCTTCGCCGCGCTGGTGCTTTTCGTACCCGGACATGGTGGCCTTGCGGCGGTGATAGGCACCCCCCTTGGCACGCTCCTGCGCCCGCTTGAATACAGCTGGCGTGTCCTTGGCGAACTCTGTGAACCGGACCTCGTCTTCCATGCGACTGCCGATGGTGACGGCCACCCGCTGCAGCATCCTGCGCTTGCCTGTGAGGGCGTCAACCACCACGCGGATAGCGATGAACGCAGCCACGTCCGATGGCACCATACGCAGGTACTTGAGGGCCACGTGCCGACGTCCAGCCTTGCCAGTTGCCCGCTCGATGAACGCCTCAATGGCTGCACCGATGCTGTCCACCGACATGGCGATCAGGGTCTTGCCGTAGCGCGTGCCGCTCTCGTTCCCCTGCTGGCGGGCCTGCTCGATCTGCTTGCGGATCTGGTCACGACCCATCGCCACCATGCGTTCCTCTAGGGCCAGCTCGTGGGCCAGCATCTCGTCGCCATAGATCGCGCTGAGGTCAGCGAGAGGGATGCGTGTGTTGATTTCCATGTGGGAAAGCTCCTGTTGCAGCAACATTGTTGCAGATTGAGAATATCTAATGCGGATTGCCAACGATTGGCGCAAACGAAAAGCCCAGCCAATTAAGGTTAGGCTTTACAGGTGTTTAAGGGGTGCTTGGTGATCCGCATTGGTTACGGGTGAGATTTTAAGTCTGTGTAGAGGTGGTACGGACGACGGGACTTGAACCCGTAAGCTATTGAAAGCGAGGGATTTTAAGTCCCTTGTGTATACCATTCCACCACGTCCGCGTGTGCAATAAATACCGGATCTGCAACACGTCTGCAACAAACTTTGTCACGGTTGCTCGAACTCACACCGATGAAAAAGCCCAACCAAGCAGGCGGCACATTCACATGGCGTTTCGGGTGTAGTTATGGTGGCGGGTAATCCCAAAGCGGTCGGGTACTCAGCCACCTTGCGGGCCTTCCAGCCAGCCACAAAGATCTCTTCGATGATGGCAGAGATCATGTTGGCGAGTTCTGCTTCGAGCTGTTGTTGTCTCATATCAATTCTCCAATGCCTTGACGGCGTTCATGAGGTCTTGAGGGTAGAGGTGGGCGTAGCGCATGGTGGTCATGATGTTGCTATGACCCAGCCACTGCTGCACCACGGCCAGCGACACGCCACCCCGGACCAGCCGAGAGGCACACGTGTGGCGACACACATGCGGCGTGAAGTTCTTGTCCCCGGCCAGCCCCATCTGAGAGCGGGCACGGTCCCAGCGAGAGCGGAAGGTTGAGGGGTCGTAAGGGAACACGATGAAGTCGCCGCCAGTGACCCGCGTTGACAGGTAACCGCCCATGATTTCCTTCACCCGCTTGGTCATCGGGACCGACCGGATCTTGCCGTTCTTGGTGCCCTTGCCCTCGGTGCCGTGGATCAGCAGCACATTCGAACTTACGTCGATGTCATCCCTGCGTAAGTTGAACAGCTCACCGCAGCGCATCCCGGTGTCGATCAGCACCTTGACGATGTCCCCGGTGGGATCATCAGACAGCACGCCGAGGTGGGTCAGCAGCGAGGCCTCTTCTGCTGCACTGATCTGCCGGATCCTGCCGACAGGCTCGACCCTCTGCTTGGGCAGCTTAAGGGGCACGGCCAGGCCGTCGTAGGTGTAGGCCACCTTGGCGAGCTTCGACAGGGCAGAGCGCTTGCGGTTTATGGTGCTGTCACTGTTGCCCCGGCGTTCCAGATCCTTGAACCAAGCGTCGATGTCATCGCGGGTGATGTCGGAAAGCAGCATAAGGGGACCGAAGAAGTTCAGCGCATCCTCTGCGTTCAGCGTGGCCTGCTTCTCGTAGCTGATGCCCCGCCACCCTTCCGGCTTAGGCAGCGACAGGGTCTTTTCCAGCGCCTGTGCCAGTGTCCAGCCTGCCGCATTGGCCCGCGTCTTGACGATCTCTTTGCCAGTCCGCATCGATTGAAGCAGCAGCATTTTCTGATCGACCGCCTCGTCCAATGTGTCAACCGTGGCGGTGCAGCGTTGCCCCTTGTAGGTCACATCGACCAGATACTTGGCACCCCGCATCCGTATGCCAGTGGGTAGTTTCTTGGTGGCCATGTCGCAATCCTCTCTAGTCAATTAAGGTTTCCAGAACCTGCTTGCCCTTGGGCGTCAGGTAGCACAACACGCGGCGGGCGTCAGTCGGATCCTGTCGCTGTATCACCCAGCCTAGGCCCTCTTTTGCCCCTCTGGATGGCTTGTCCCCCAGCAGCGCGAGCTGGCGAGAGACTGTGGACTGATCGAAGCCAGTCCTGTTGACGATGTCACGCACCGCACACCCGTCATTCTTCGCAATCGTCAGGTAAAACAAGGCGCGTGAGAGTGTCATCTCCTTGTCATGTGTTATCAACAGGGCGCAGGTCCGCTGTAGGTTTTTCAGGCTGTCCATAGCTTTCTCTCGGTGTTTTGTGGGACCACGTTGGGCGTGTTGCATACACCGCAAACCGTCCGAAGTCCAATATGAGTTCGTTAGGGTCGCATGTCAGACAAGGCGAGATCCACGAGAACCCTTTGCGGGTTTCAAGGGACAATGTGAATAGCATAGGTACGCAGATCGTGTGGAAATTCATTACGTAATCTTTCTGTGTCCACTTTTTATGACAGTAAGAGGCACCATCCCCAAGGGTACAGTACAGTCTTTTGTTATCACCTGATCAATAACTGAGCATAGATGAAACGGCTCTCCGCTTCTTGCGTAAGTTAACCAAGGTACGACGGTCGTCTGCCCGCCTTGCTGCAAACATAAGCTGGGCGATATGATGATCTATACACAGCGGCATCACCCTACACAATCGCAGTGACACATAGTCTGGAAGGTGACGCGACGTGAACGTGTTTTCTGTGGACATCACGGTGCCACCTCCCCTGTCGTCAGCTCGCGCAGCTGGATGACTTGCTGATCGTGGCTCATGACAGCAACAGGGTCTTGAGTTCGGAAACAGCCCAGCCAGTGATGGCGGAAAGCTCGGTCAGCAGCATGTCAGGGCGGCTGTCGTAAAGGCTCATGATGGCTTCGGGTGTCATAGGGAAAGCTCCTGTTTGGGTTGAGAATTGACGAGTGATGCAGCCCCGCAGGGCCGCACTTCTTGGCAATCCGCAATGGCCTAGGCTGGCAAGCCATTGGCGACCCGCTTGTCCCCTGCAGCGTGCCCGTTCAGGATCCGCCACTGGGCGTCCCATTCAATAGGCTTGGCAGGGCCAGAGACCGCCACAAGGCCAGCTGCAGGTGCATCGTGGGCCATTTTGGCAGCGTTCGAAGAGATCAGGTTTTTCATGGGAATAGCTCCAGTTTGGGGTTGGTCGAATTGTCGAGTGATGCAGCCCCTTAGGGCCGCACTTCTTGGCAATCCGCATTGTTTAGAATTTGGTGCCGACTGTGCTTGTATAGCTCAGGTCCGCCCCGCTCAGGTTCGCCCTGCTCAGGTCCGCCCCGTTCAGGTCAGTCCATCTCAGGTCCGCCCCTCTCAGGTTCGCCCCGCTCAGGTTCGCCCCGCTCAGGTCCGCCCCGCTCAGGTTCACCCCTCTCAGGTTCGCCCCGCTCAGGTTCGCCCCGCTCAGGTCCGCCCCGCTCAGGTTCACCCATCTCAGGTTCGCTATTTTCCCACGCCTGCCTGATGTATCTAGGAAGAGGGCGTGCGCTTCTAAGATAGATTTAAGGTCTTTAGCTTGCATCGTTTAAGCTCCTGTCTGGGTTGGTCGCATTGTCGAGTGATGCAGCCCCTTAGGGCCGCACTTCTTGGCAATCCGCATTGATCTAGGCGAAAGAAACCACAGCCGCAACGTGATACTTTGAAACCGCCTCGGCTGTCTTAAGGGGCGACCCCCGACGATCCGCCACGTAGTCGCACCACGTATCCCACCAATAGGCGGATCCACCCGTGCTTTCACACATCCCCACATAGGCCAGAACCTTGGCGCGGATCGTGGCTGGCTTGAGCTTGCTGGACACTCGCACGGCGGCTTCTGTGAGGCCTAGGCGTGTTAGGTTATGGCTGTCGATACAAGCCGTCCCGCCCCCGATACACTGTACCACAAAGGCCGCTTTGACCATGCCCAGACCCGGAACCTGCATGAAATGCTGGATCAGATCCGCCTTGCGGTCGTCGCTGTCGTCGCGGTTCAGGATGTCGAGGGTTACCCGGTAGAGGTAATCGGCGTGCTCTTGTGCAAAGATCCACCCGGCACGCTTCGGCCCGAATAGGAAGGCCGATGCAGCCCCTTTGGCGGCAATGTCAGCCCGTTGGGCTTGCATCCGCTGCAGTGGCTGGCGGATGGTGCAAAGCACGAATTCGATCACGTCAGAAAGGCCTTTGGCGGATGCTAGGGCGTGGGCTTGGATGGCTGGGACGTCGTCGATAAACATGGGGAAAGCTCCTGTTTGGGTTGGGTGAATTGACGAGTGATGCAGCCCCTTAGGGCCGCACTTCTTGGCAATCCGCATTGGATCAGGCAGAGACCCGATCGGCCATAATTGCCGCCACGCTGAAATGGCGACCCGTGATCTGCGTTTCGCTTACGTGGACCCAATTCGTGTCGATTGCATACTCTGTTGCCGCCTCAGCGATTGACCGCGTCATAGCCTCGTAAACCGCCTCGGCCTTGCCAGCTTCACACGTCAATTCTAGGTCAACACACATCTCACTTACCGCCTTGGCTTGGAACGCCTTGCGCCCCTTTTCAGCCCCATCCTCGCACCAGTAGCCTGTTTTATGGGATAGCGTGCATCCACCACAGTGGACACTTGCTGCAGCTGCGATAGCCCGATCAAAGCGGATCCCGTTGACCGGGTTAAGATTGGCGTGGCCGATCTGAAAGATGAACTTGGTTTGGTTGCGTGCCATGTGGAAAGCCCCTAAAGTGTTTCGGGGGATACCGCCCCCATCGTCAGACCACCTGATAGGTGATGACACTTGAAAGAGGACGCGGCGGTTTGTGCCATTGTGCTTTCCACCGCTAACTCGATGAATACACGCCCATCAGCCTGTCCCTCAGGATCACCTACTATTCGTGGGCAATGTTCAGGATTGACTGCCACCATGTTCGTATGCCGTGGGGTTGGTGGTCCCCGTGCCGGTCGTGGCGGTTCGTGTCGCCGTTTCCGTGATTACAGTTATGACTTAATCAATGCGGATTGCCAAGCGTTATTTTCACAAATGGGCCATCTTTCTTCGGTTGTCGTGTGTTTTCAATGGGTTACATAGGCTATTCTTGGGCTTGTTTTGAGCTGTTAGCGTGGCAATCTGCATTGAATGCTAGGCAAACGCTAGGCAAACGCCACCCGGATCCACCCAAACGCCACGCCCTAGGGAAAACACTTGCGAACCATTCGCACCTAGGCTTCCCCCCTGATCAGGAATAAGAACCACCCACGCGTGTGTTTCCTATTCGGGGGGCTGTGGCTGGCTGTGGCTGGCTGTGGCTGGCTGTGGCTGGCTGTGGCGATGGCGTGGCTGTGGCGTGGCTGTGGTTGGCTGTGGTGGATCTTAGGGGATGCATCCACACGTCAAAATTACAGATGCAAAGAAAGCCAGATGCGAACCATTCGCAAGTAGCCTAGGCGCATCGGATCCGCATCCCCTAAGCCACCCACTCGCATCCCCTAAGCCACCCACTCGCATCCCCTCAATGGATATACAATCTGACGCAAAGCCTTTGTTTCTATGGCGCTCGCAGCGATAACATGCGGATCTGTTGCAGGGCGGTAAGGATGGAGGCGCAAAAGAACTACTACGCATGTGCCTGCATCCTCTGTGTGAGGGTGGGACCGCCCCTGTTAGTGGCAAGGGGGGAAGTTCAGTTCGTGCTCTATCGGTAAGGTGATCACATTTTTCGGGAAAAACTATCGCTACCCTAAGCCCCCACAAGCCACCCTACAGCCCCACTGTAGTTAAACAGCAGGACTGGCCCGATTGTTGGGCTAAAGGGCGCGTAGGTGGGCTTAGGCTGGCTCTTAGAACCCTCCAGTCACACTGATGGTCCAGCCACGGCTACGCATAGCTGTGATAGCCGCTTCACCTGTGGCAGATGGGGCTGACCCACCAGACTGATTGAATGTGCCGTTAGATGTCGCAGCGGTGTTTATGCTTGTAAGGATGTTGTCGATGGAGGTTTGAGTTAATGCCGTGTTGTCGAATGCGAAGGCGAAGTCGATACAAGGCGTAGCGTCGAACATATTAGAGGGGAATGAAGTCAGCGAAGAGCAACCGCGCCATGCGTTTGTCATGTTTGTTACGGAAGACGTGTCGAGCAATGGGAATGAAGCCAGCGAAGAGCAACCGTACCATGCGTTTGTCATGTTTGTTACGGAAGACGTGTCGAGCACTGGGAATGAAGTCAGCGAAGAGCAACCGTACCATGCGTTTGTCATGTTTGTTACGGAAGACGTGTCGAGCACTGGGAATGAAGTCAGCGAAGAGCAAGCGTACCATGCGTATGTCATGTTTGTTACGGAAGACGTGTCGAGCACTGGGAATGAAGCCAGCGAAGAGCAACCGCGCCATGCGGCCTGCGCGGCTGTTACGGAAGACGTGTCGAGCAATGGGAATGAAGTCAGCGAAGAGCAATCGCGCCATGTGTTTGTCATGTTTGTTACGGAAGACGTGTCGAGCACTGGGAATGAGGTAAGGTAATTCATACCCCTCCAATAGGCTGAAAGGTCGGATACACCTCCATAGTCCCCACCGCCAAATGAAGCCTCGATTTCCTGCTTCTCTTTTATGGACAGAGATCCTTCTATACCAAAGAGACCAGTGATGTCAGGCCCCGGCCAGTAGGCACCGCCTAGTGTTGTTAAACCAGAAGGAAGAGATACACCATAAGTAGCTGTGCCCTCAGTCGTGCCGATGACCATGTCTCCCACAAGGCCACTACCGGGAACAGTGACGATCACGCCGTCGTCAACCCGGTCCATGACCAGCCTGTTCGGGGTCTCTTGGAACACAGGTTGCGTACCTGCGGAGCCTGTCTCAAGCTCGTAGCCATTGGGGCTAGAGTCCCCTGCAGTGTCAACAATGTCACCTGCAGTAGCAACAACTCCGGGAGCGCTCTCCACTGTCCCGGTCTCAAACTGATACCAAAAACCGAAGCGACCTGTGAATAGCGCTAAGACATCTACGGCCACTTCACCAAAGTATCCAGAGACCCGCAAAGGGGAAGCTACGACCCGGTTAAGGAGTTGCTTAAGCATTTAGTAAACCTCCACGGCGGCAGTGCCAGATGTGTAACCACCTGTGGCGATCCCGACCCGCAGGAACCAAGCGCTTGCTGGGGATGCAGTCAGCACGGTTGGAGCGGTGGTGTTGCCAATGTCGATCCAGTTGGTGGTGCCGTCCTTGGACAGCTGGGCAGACACTGTACCGACGAATGTGCCGGATACGGAGATGTCAAACCCTTTGTCACCCTGAATAAGCTGAGGGGACGTGAATGTGTTCTGTGCAGAGATGTCCATGTTTATTTCTTTCGTTGCTGTTGCTATGTCCCCTCGGAGGGGTAGGATGTAATCCGACCACGCAGAGGGGGGCCTCAGCTGGCTTTCGTGTAAACGGCACCACAGCATCCACACACCACGGTCTTTGCGGGGGTGAACGCCATAGGGCGATTGCAGTTGTTACAGGTCTTGGTGATGATGATTGTCACCGGGGGAAGTCCTTCACATAGATCAACACGCCACCTTTCCACAGGACACCTCCGACATCGCTCTGGACGATCCTGTCGATGTCATATGCCAGTGCGGCGATGCCTAGGAGGAACCCCACCAGCATGTAAGCTGTGGGTCTCATCTGAGGTCTCTCTTTAATGGGGGGCTGGAGGGGGTGCCTCCCCTCACCATAACCATGTCCATAGCTCTAGAGTAACTATAGGGTAACGGAGGGGGGCGGGGGAGGCTGGGGCTATGGTGGCGGGTAATTATCCGTCGTTCCACCGGGCGGCTTTCATGGCCAGCTCGATTGAGCCACCCATAGCGAGGATGTCGAGGCTGATGCCGTCCTGTCCGCTCCACGATGCAAGCTCTGCTTCGAGGATCTCAGCAGCACGTTGGTCCATCTTGTCTTCTTCGTTCTGGCCCATCTGCTCGACCCAGTAGGCGACACCGATAGCTAGGGCGTCCAGTCGGTCATCATAGGCTAGAGCGCCACGGGCTTTCGTGATCCGCGTGAGCTGGTACATGAGCTGCCTCTTCTGGGCCTGCTCGGTCGGGTAGTGCTGCGTGCTCTCCAGATCCTTACGGAGGACGCTGTCGCATAGGATCAGCTTGTGCTGGTTCATGACAGGCTCAAGGGTGTCGATGATCCGCGCCTCTTTCTGGGTGTTGTGCTTCACCTCTTCCAGCGTCATCGGATACCCGGCCTTCTTGAGGAAGGGTGTGAACAGCTTGGTGAACATACCGTCACCGAAGTTGCCCTCAATGATACCAGCGTTGCACTTGTTCCGCTTGGCGATCTGGGCAAGCTCTTCCATGACGGGGTCGTCGTACCCGCCCTGCATCCCGCCAGCCTCTGTCACGTAGAGGTAGCCGTTCAGCATCTTGACCACAGCGTAGGTGGTCTCATCCTTGCCGCGACCTGAGGGGTCAATGGCCAGCACGGATCCTTCGTAGGGAACCCAGTCGCCAAGCATGGCAGCGGGCCTGTAGTAGCGATCCCCATTGAGGCCAGGGCAGTGCATGTCCTTGAGGGTGTACATGGGGTCAGCGGACCAGATGATCCGTTCAGAGGCGACCTCGTTGTTCAAGCCAGTGATCAGCAGATCGGACAGCTTGAGAGGGTACTTGTCACGGTCGGACAAGGCTGTGTCGAGCATGAACTGCAGGGAGAAGCCAGAGCGACCATAGGAGGCCTCACGCTCCATGAGATCCTGATCATCGAAGCGGATTGGATCTGTGGGGTCACCGACCAGTAGCGTCCCTTGTACCATCTTTTCGAGGATCGTAGGGGCGATGGCTGCGAGGTAAGAGTTTGCAAGTCGGGTGCCCTTGGCGTCAGGCAGCTTAGGGGCACGTGCTGGCCAGATGCGGACCACGTAGCCACGCTCTGGGAGCTGGTTGTACAGGCTCTCTTCGGTCTGGGGGGTGCCAAGGTACTTGACGGACCCACCGGGCTTTAGAACCGCGTCAAACTCCTTCACACGCTCTGCCAGCTTGTCACGCATGGTCTGCGTCTCGGAGTTGTTAGGAACCTCAACGTCATCTGCAATGATCTCGTCGGCGCGGCCACCCGTAAGCTGACCGAAGATCCCTACGGACTTGACCGAGGGGCTGTGGTCGGCACGCGCTGGGCCTACGTCGAAGCTGATCTTGGACTGCCGCTGATCGGCGCGGGGGATCAGGTGCTTTAGGATGTCCATGTCGTTGATAAGACGAAGGGTGAAGGTGGAGAACTGATCGGCGCGTTCCTTGGAAGCGGACACGACCATGATCTTAAGCTGAGGGTTGCGTAGTAATCGCCAGCACACGTAGGCCGAGGTGATCCAGCTCTTGCCAACACCACGGAAGGCTTCGGTGATCATCCGGCGTGGGCCATACTGCAGCCAGCTTGCGATGTCGAACTGTACGGGTGTGGGGTCTGGCAGCATGAGGTGCCGCCACACGAGGATCAGAAAGTAGCGGAGGTCTTCAAAGATCTTCCAGTCTTCCTCTGGGTACTCCTTGCGCCACCACTTGACGTCGTCTTTAATGGCCATACGAGAGATGTCCTTTGGGCACGCCTAAGCCGCCCACAGGGACTGCAGGGGCTAGGCTGTTGTGATTTCAGGGGTAGGTGTGGCCCCTGTTAGTTAGGGGCGCTGTGTGGACGCCTCAGTGGGCGTACAGGTGGTCGTCGTTGTCAGGCAGATCAGGAAGGCCATCGACCAGTGATTGCATACCGGGTGTCTTGCTGCCGTCTGCTTGAATGCCGTTGTCCTTGAGGAACTGCCGGATCACGTTGAGGTCGCTTGCTGTCAGCGTGTCAGGGCTTTCCAGCTTTGACTTCATCGCCTCAGCCATCTTTCCATGAAGGACAGCGAGCATGTCCTCTGTTGCTTTTGATTTATCGCTCATAGTTGGTTCCATATGTCTTTGAGGAGTGTGAGTGCCACTGAACCAATGGCGGTTATGGCAGCGAGAGCGCCTAAGCGCTTCCACTGACCCTTCTCCAGCTTTCGGATGCGCGTCTCGTGGTCATCAACAACAGCCTTTCGATCCCTTAGGATGTCCAGTATCTGTTGTTGAGCGCCCTCAAGACGGCCTAGGCTGCGGTGGATGCTGTCTGCGTCCACTTAGAAACGGGTCCAAGTCCCGGCACCTGCATCAGTCAGACGATAGGTGTCTGAGCCAGCCATGATGTTTGGGTCGATGTAGAGGTCACCATTGGTCAGCGTACCGGGGAATGTATTGCCTGCAGGTGAGTTGTAGCCAGTGATGCGGCGGCGGAGGTTGTCCATTTCTTCGTACTGGTACCCAACGATAGCATCGTTTGAGAAAGGGATCGTCCCATGTGCGAACGCATTGCCGCTGGCAAATACTGTGTGCTGTGTGCTTGAAGAGAACCCGTGCTTGAACAACGTAGTGTCACCAACTTTGTTATCGCGGATGAAGTAGGTCTGGGTTGACACAGCGTTGGAATCGAAGAAGCGAGCGTTTGCAAGGTTCTGGTGGGCCGCGTAGTGCCAGTCAACACCTTCAACGATGATGTTAGATCCAGACAGAGTCCCGCACTTAAAGATAGAGGGGTCTGCAGCACCATCCGGGTTAGCGCCAGCCATGCCGTCATCAAGGTATGCGAGTATACCAGAGAAGCGCAGGTTTTTACCACGCTGGATGTCCACGCAGTAATCCCGCGCATTGATGTGCCCAGACAGCATTGTGAAGCCGGGTTCGTTCGAAGTCCCCCGGAGTTGTACGCCAGTCCGCGAATAGTTCGCTGTGCAGTTTCGCAGTATACCGCCTTCTGCAGATCCGTTTGTATCAGACACAAAGGCCGCGCCTTCTGTGCCATCAATAAGACCACCACCACAACGGAACATACAGTCTTCAAAGAAGAAGCCATAGACTTCCTTGAGGTGACACGCGCTCTCAGGGACGAAGGCGAGCCAGTTGTTGCGGTACTTATTTGCAGCGTCCGTCAAGTTGGCAGTCAAGAGCTGGTTTGAGCGCACGTTCTTTCCGTGTACAAACCATGCACCTTCAATGTAAAGCGGTCGGCTGAAATATCCCTGATCGTTGTTGAGGCTGTAGAACTCCACGTTCTCAAGGAGAACAGAGGTAAACCCGCGCAGACCCGGTGCAGGTGAGTGGATAATCTGGAGGCCGCGCCCGCAGTTAACAACACCACCCGAAATTGGAGATGCAGCGGAAAACGAGAGGTCTTTAATCTCAATGTCCATCGTCTTTGAAATGCTGGTGCATTCCAGTTTCAACAGGCCAGTGGAATTAACATCGCCGTTTGCCACAAGCGTGGCGTTGTTCCCGTCGATAATCAGCTTTAGGTCAGTGGAAGCAGACCACGTTACCATAGCGTCCATACGAATGAACGCATGTGGTGGCATTACCAAGATTTTCTTGTCTGTGATCGCCGTATTAATGGCAGTCTGCATAGCTGCGGACTTGTCTGTGCCAAGGTCTGTTGCGCTAACATAGTCATCACCATGAACGCCATCAGAAACGGCGAAGTGATAAGTCTTATCAATCCACTCCGCGTTCATTACGTTAGTGGGTAGCATCGCATAAGATACTGTGGTTACCATTTTCTATTCCCTAGTAATACTGGTAGTCAACGACTACTGATGTTACACCATCCGGCCAGCCGCCTGTGATGGTTACTGTTTCGCCTGAGACTGTGAAGTCTGATGGTCTCTGACGGATACCGTCTAGGTACACTTGCATGTCTGTTGTAGTTAATGGGGTTTCCGAAACAACAACGGATGGTCCTGTGCCTGTTACGGCGAACTCTTCTGTTGTCTTGATCGTGTTGGACAATAGCGTCCATACTGACCAGACGCCAGAATAGTACCGCCGCGTCCACACGGAGTCGCCAACTATTCCCCACCATGTCTGCATGGCTGTAGTTGGCCCAAGACTTTCGACGCGCAACAGCCCCCAGTGATTGGGATGTGGGAAGTCACCTGTTGTTGCTGTTGTTGTGGCGTGCCACCCAATGTGCAGTGTAGTGACGTTGATGTCTGTCGCGGTTCGGGCTGTGTTTCCGCCAAGTCCGAATGAACCATATTCCCCATCAACTTTGAGAAGGGCACCAGAAGTTTGGTCTATAGAGGACGTCTGTAACACTGGCCTGTTCAGGAGTACGTTGAAGTCCGTCGTACCAGCGACACCATCGTCACCTTGGATGCCTTGAACACCAATCACACCTTGTATACCTTGGATGCCCTGAATGCCCTGAATGCCATCAGAGCCTTGCGGTCCTGTCGCACCAGTGGCCCCAGCAGGCCCCGCAGACCCTGTGTCCCCCTTGGCCGCTACAAGCTGCCAGTAGGTCGCGTTAGTGGGCGTAATGCCCGGTGTGGTTCCGGTGATACAAACGTAGGATGAACCAAGGTATACGACGCTGTCGAGCGCGATGTAGGAAGTAGCTGCGCTGTAGTTTCCTCGTGGGAACATGCGGACGCGGCCAATGTTTAGAGTTGCCATTATAGGCTCCTTTTAGATTACTGACGTGTCGGCTTGCATGTCGCCGTTAGCGTCGATGTAGAGCGCCCCAGTTGCGAGCGATCCGACGTATTCAAGTGTGAGCATTCCTGTGTTCGTCACCGCGAAGTTGCCAAATGCCAGAGCCATAGGGCTGTCGCCTAGAGGGCCTTGGTCGCCTGTTGGACCTTTATCACCAACACCACCGGGTTCGCCTTGGATGCCCTGAGGGCCTGTGTCGCCAACAGTTACAATTCCAGCTGGGCCTGTTGGACCAACGCTGCCTTGAGCACCTTGGATGCCCTGCGCCCCCGCGACACCGATGACACCTTGTGGTCCTGGAACACCACGAGGGATGCTGAGTTCCATTGTACCAGTGTCGATGGAGTATGAAGCTATTGGGGTATCGGTGTAGTCCAGAGGCACTACCGTTACGTTCAGATCGGAAAGCTGATTACGGATCGCCACAACCTCGCCAAGACTTGAAGCCTCGTAGGTGGCAATAAATCCCAAAGGCACAGCGTCTGTCAGCTCCACCGGGGATGCTAGGTTGGTCAGGCGGCGGTCTTCGGCATCCCACACGGACCCATAGGCACGGCGGATGGCGTCGAAGCCTACGTCTCTGGCCTCCTGCGCTAGGTAAAGAGACTGCTGGTGGATAAGATCGAGATCGTCAGCCTCAAGGTTTGTTCCGTTGTTGAAGTTAATGAGGTCAGTGTCAGGTGTTACCCGATAGACCCGCACAAGTGCATTCAGTGCAGGAGCAGGTGAGATGTTGATTGTTGAAGATGAGTTGAACGTGAACGACACCTGATCAGCGTCAACCTCAACGAAGACGTGAGTGCGGTCTAGGTATGGAAACGGGATATTGAACAACGTGGTCGCGCCATCACCGAACGTGGTAGAGGTAGCTGTTGTCATGACTTACCAGCCCACCCGCTGTGACACGGGCAGGCTCCTTTCATTTTAGGATGGTTGGTTTAGGCGGCTACTTGCCGAGGTCGATCACACCACTCAGGAGTGAACGGGCGTTGGTCTGTGAAGCTGAGTAGCGCTCCACAACCGACTGGCGAAGCTCTGGATACAGGATCAGAAGCTCTTGCTGGGCCAGCTTACGGTATCCTGTGATCACGCGCTTTACCGCACGCAGTCGTGGGTCCATGTCTGGATCTGAAATGTCCCCTGTGCGTTCCCGGTTGATGTCGTATGTCGGGCTGCTGATCACCTTCTCCAGCTCTTGGTACAGCGTCCGACGTGATCCCGGTGCCCGCACCTTTCCGTGCAGCTCAAGGTATGTCTCGTACTGCTTAGGTGACAGGTCAACTCCACGTATGTTGCGGAGGGGTGCAGGGAAGCCTACATTGAGATTGGCCAGCTCGTCGAGCACCTTGTCCTTCTTCCACTCACCCTCGTAGATCGGGTTCATGGAGGCGAAGGCTTCGCCCAAAGGTGAGAACGCATCCTTACCCCAGCCCTTTGGATAGAAGATTGGCTCCCCAGTGATGAAGGAGCGCTTGGCTGGTAGGCTGTCTGAGTACCCCGGAATAGTGTTCTTGATGCTGTCCAAGATCGTGCGGACGTCGCGCATCGCGGGGTCTCCTGCCTTACGCATCTCACGCATAGCAGCAGACATCGGCAAGAAGCTCGCTGCCATTTTCTGCATGTACCCACCCATTCGCTGTTCTGGATCTGAGTATGCCTCAACAGCATCGGTCAGACCCTGCAGCCACGTCTTTGAACCGACGTTTTTGGCGACGGCAACAAGGCCAGCGTT
>Ga0129324_10001260_pt1 | contig 16604 bp, 12 predicted proteins | sample CPBDNA_7_FD_96879 | JGI IMG/M metagenome (GOLD analysis project Ga0129324, IMG submission 96879) | Freshwater to marine salinity gradient microbial communities from Chesapeake Bay, USA - CPBay_Spr_15_0.2_DNA | ecosystem: Environmental > Aquatic > Marine > Coastal | place: USA: Chesapeake Bay... | reverse complement strand
TAGGTCTGGGTCTAAAGCTACATAATAAGCCTATTTTAGCGAGAAACTTTTCCTTTAAAGTGGCTCCTACTTATGCAACCAAGAGCAACTCCATTACAGGGTATTTCTCTCTAATGTACAGACAATTTTTTGAAACAGGTAAAATTCACAATATTACTTATGGGGTCTTAGCCAGTAATTCTCATTATGCTCCAGAACTTTCCTATAGCACCTTTGCCCCCTATGCAACGGTAAACTTTAGACGAAATTCTTTGAGAGATGTGGGCGGAAAAGCTTTAACTTTTAAATTGGTTACCGTACACAGAGAAATAGCGCCCGAAATTACACAACAAGAAAAGGATGTATACAGTGTATTTAATGTTAATTATTTTAACTCAAAGCCGAATATTATAGAAGGTTTCCAGTACTTAATTAATGCTGACTTTGCTCCCAACTTCACAAAATTATCTGGAGACCTACGTTATAGAAAATTAACTGCCTCAAACAGGCAATTGGATTTTCGTTTTTTTGCTGGGTTCTTTTTAAACAATACTACGCAGAGTGATTACTTTAGTTTTGGATTGGATAGACCCTCCGACTATTTATTTGAACAACTCTATTTTGGTCGCTCAGAAAGTACTGGTATTTTTAGCCAACAGGTCATTATTTCTGATGGTGGATTTAAATCTGTGTTACCAACTCGTTATGCAAATCAATTTATGCTTTCTTTCAACTCGAGTATTGGAATTTGGAATTGGATAGAATATTATAATGATGCGGCCTTGTTAAAAAACAAAAATCAAAACCCCTACTTTGCCTATGAAAATGGGGTGCGTTTTAATTTCATACATAACATATTAGAACTTTATTTTCCGGTGTATTCCAATTTAGGTTGGGAAGTAGCTCAAGAAGCCTATCCTACCAAAATTAGATTTGTATTGACCCTAAGACCTTCAACAATTTATAACTTTTTTAGGAGAGGTTTTTTATAATTCATTGCGAAAAACACATTAATTTGATTGTTTTATTGGTTTTATTTGAAATATTCTCAACAATATAAAAATTCTTTAACTATCAACTAAAATTCATATATTTGCAAAAGAACAAAAAAACGAAGCTTTATGACAACAAGCACTAGTATTTCAGAATCTAAAAAGCTATCTTTTAGTGATTTTAGGCAAGAGGTTTTAAACGATTTCAAAATAGCAAACCTAAGTAGAGAATGTAGTTTACTGGGTCGTAGAGAAGTGCTTACTGGTAAAGCGAAGTTTGGAATTTTTGGAGACGGTAAAGAGGTACCGCAGTTGGCCATGGCCAAAGCTTTTAAAAATGGTGATTTTCGATCTGGTTACTATCGTGACCAAACCTTTATGATGGCTATTGGAGAACTTACTCCAGAGCAGTTTTTTGCTGGTTTGTATGCGCATCCAAGTATCGAAGCGGATCCTATGTCTGCAGGAAGACAAATGGGTGGACATTTTGCAACCCACAGCTTGGATAAAAATGGTCAATGGAAAAACTTGAGCCAACAAAAAAATTCAAGTGCAGATATCTCGCCTACTGCAGGTCAAATGCCACGTCTTTTAGGTTTGGCACAAGCCTCAAAAATATACCGACATGTTTCTGAATTGCAAGGAGCAACTCAATTTTCAACCAAAGGAAATGAGGTTGCCTGGGGAACTATTGGAAATGCAAGTACGAGTGAAGGCTTATTTTTTGAAACCATCAATGCTGCAGGAGTTTTGCAAGTTCCTATGGTCATGAGTGTATGGGATGACGAGTACGGAATTTCTGTACATGCAAAATACCAAACCACCAAAGAAAGTATTTCAGAAATCTTAAAAGGATTTCAAAGAGATAAAAAAAATAATGGCTATGAAATTTTCCTAGTCAACGGATGGGACTATGTAAAACTAGTCGATGTCTATCAGCGTGCTGCAAAAATCGCACGAGAAGAGCATGTTCCGGTATTAATCCATGTAAAAGAATTAACGCAACCTCAAGGACACTCTACTTCGGGTTCTCACGAGCGCTACAAAGATGCAAATCGCTTGCAATGGGAGCAAGATTTTGATTGTATCGCACAAATGAGAAGCTGGATTTTAGATTTTGAATTGGAGGATGAAAATGGAGAAACGCTAAAATTTGTTGACACAGAAGAGACACTCATTGCCATAGAAAAGGAAGCTAAAAAAACAGTAAGCACCGCCAAAAGAACTGCTTGGAATGCCTACTTATCTGATATTCAAAAAGAGCTTCTCACCGCTTCAGAATTAATTGGGAATGCTGCAGCCAAAAGCAGTAATAGCTCCTTTATTTTAAAAATAAAGAATGATTTAGACAGTATTAAAGAACCTATCCGAAAAGATATTCTTGTTGCTGCTAGAAAGACCCTACGCTTTTTAAAAGATGAAAATTCTTCTGAAAAAGTGAGCCTGCAAAACTTTATTAAAAAAGCCATTGATCAAGGAGCTAATCTATATTCTTCTCATTTGTTAAGTGAAACAGAACAAAACCCTTTAGAGGTTGAAAAACTAGCACCAACCTATGGAAATGAAGCTACTATGGTAGATGCAAGGGTAATCATGCGTGACAATTTTGATGCGCTTTTAAAGAAATATCCAGAAGTACTCATCTTTGGAGAAGATGCAGGGTTTATTGGAGATGTCAATCAAGGATTGGAAGGATTGCAAGAAAAATATGGAGAACTGCGCATCTCTGACACAGGGATTCGAGAAGCAACCATCCTTGGACAAGGAATCGGTATGGCCATGCGAGGACTAAGACCGATTGCAGAGATTCAATATTTAGATTACTTATTGTATGCACTGCAAATTATGAGTGATGATTTAGCCACCTTGCGTTACCGAACTTTTGGAAGACAGAAAGCGCCGCTAATTATTAGAACCAGAGGACATCGCTTAGAAGGCATTTGGCATTCTGGCTCTCCAATGGGAGGAATTATCAACAATATTAGAGGGATACATGTATTGGTTCCTAGAAATATGACCCAAGCCGCCGGATTTTACAATACCTTGTTAGAAGGAGATGATCCTGCTTTGGTTATTGAGTGTTTGAATGGATATCGTTTAAAAGAGCAATTACCAACCAATTTAGGAGAGTTCAAAACACCAATTGGAACTGTAGAAACCCTAAAAGAAGGGACTGATATTACCGTAGTTTCTTATGGATCTACCCTGCGGATAGTAGATGAAGCAGCTAAGGATTTGGCTCAAGTAGGAATCCATATAGAAATTATCGATGCACAAAGTTTACTGCCTTTTGACTTAGATCATCAAACCGTAAAAAGTTTGGCAAAAACAAACCGTTTGTTAATTGTAGATGAAGATGTCCCTGGAGGAGCTTCGGCCTATCTATTGCAAGAGATTTTAGAAAATCAGAAAGGCTATCAATATTTAGACAGCCAACCTAAAACCTTGACTGCGAAAGCACATAGACCCGCCTATGGAACCGATGGAGATTACTTTTCAAAACCTTCTGCAGAAGACGTTTTTGAAATGGCCTATAACATTATGCAAGAAGCCAAACCTCATGAATTTAAGAGTCTCTATTAAGACAAAATTATTTTATAAAACAGAAAAGCTCAATCCAATGGATTGGGCTTTTTTTTAACAAAATTATAAGAACTATTGCCTCTGTATTTGATACTTTAGCAAGTATATATAACTAATCATACCTCGTTAAAATGAAAAAAGTACTCTTGTATTTATTTGTTATTGCACTTAGCTTGCCGACAAGCAGCTTTGCACAAAAAAAACAACCAACCAAAGCAGACAGTGCTACTGACAAAAAAAAGGAGCCCTCTTTTTCTGATTTTGTTACTGCAGAAAGCATCTCTGATGAAGGCTTGTTTACAAGTCATGAAACTAAAGGAAAGTTTTATTTTGAAATTCCAAATAGCCTTTTAGATAAAGAAATGCTTTTGGTTACGCGAATTAAAGAATTGCCTAGCAATTTTGGAGGTGGTTATGTAAATGCAGGATCCAAAGTAAATGAACAAGTAATTGTTTGGACCTTGTATAAAGATAAAATTTTACTTAAAGTCAAATCATATGGCGCCATTGCAGATGAAGCCTTCCCTATTTCTAAATCTGTAAAATCAAATAATTTAGAACCTGTAATTTATGCTTTTGATATTAAAGCAGCCAATGATGCGAAAACAGGGAATTTAATCGACGTGACTTCTTTTTTTGACAGTGATGTCAGAGCCATTAGTGGTTTGGCTGGTAGAATGAGAACTACCTACAAAGTAAGACGTTTAGATAGTAAAAGAAGTTTTATCAATAGCATCAAAAGCTATCCTAAAAACATTGAAGTGGTTCAAGACTTTACCTTTGAAGCTGATGCACCACCAAGTAATGCCTCTAGTAATACGCTTTCTATGCAGATTAATCAGTCGATGATTCTCTTGCCAGAAAACCCAATGATGCCAAGAATTCATGACGAACGCGTGGGTTATTTTTCAGTAGGAACTGTTGATTATGGATCTGAAAAATTAAAATCAGACAGCAAGCGCTATATCAGAAGATGGCGATTAGAGCCAAAAGATCCTGCAGCTTATGCAAGAGGAGAATTGGTAGAGCCTATCAAACCAATTGTTTATTATTTGGATCCAGCTACACCAGAGAAATTAAGAAAATACATTAAGGCTGGAGTAGATTCTTGGCAAAAAGTATTCGAAAAAGCTGGTTTTAAAAATGCCATTTATGCGAAATACCCTCCAACAAAAGAAGAAGATCCTGAATTCAGCCCAGAAGACATTCGTTATTCTGTAATTCGATATGTAGCAAGCACTACAAGAAATGCAGTTGGACCAAGTGTTTCTGACCCAAGAACTGGTGAAATTATAGAAAGTGATATTATTTGGTATCACAACCATCTGCGTTCGTACAGAAACAGGTACTTATTAGAAACAGGTGCTGCGAATCCTTCGGCGAGAACCCTAGACACCCCAGATGAAGAAATTGGAGAAATGATGCACATGGTGATCGCTCATGAAGTTGGACATGCCTTGGGGTTACCACATAATATGGCCGCTAGTTCTGCCTACCCGGTAGAATCTCTTAGAGATGGCTCCTTTACCCAAAAATATGGAATCGCAGCAAGCATTATGGACTATGCTCGTTATAACTATATCGCACAACCTGGGGATAAAAACATACGTTTTATAAGACAATTAGGTCCATACGACGAATACTCAATAAATTGGGGATATCGTGTGATTCCTTCAGCGAAAACTCCAGAAGATGAAGTAAAAACACTAGATACATGGATTTCAGAAAAGAGCAACGATCCTATCTATCGCTTTGGTGATAAAAGTTTTGACCCTACCGCACAAACAGAAGGAATTGGAGATGATCCAATTCTAGCGAGTACTTATGGTGTTAAGAATTTAAAATATGTTGCGAAAAGTCTAAGCTCATGGACCTCTGACAAGACAAATAATTACGAGGACCTGAAAGAACTTTATGGTGAACTTCTAGGTGTGTGGAGTCGATATGTAGGTCATGTGGTAAATAATATAGGTGGGGTTGTGGAATCCAATAAAAAACCAGAGCAAAAAGGAAATGTATATACCAATATTGATGCGAATACTCAAAAGAAATCTATGAAATGGTTATTAGAAAACACCTTTGAAACACCTGAATGGTTGCTCGATACAAAAATTTTAAACAATATTGATGCTTCTGGACATGCTGCTAAATTATTAGGGCTTCAAACGAGACAACTAAATAGTTTATTAAATAATAGCCGTATGGAACGCCTTTTAGATGCTGATACCAGATCTAATAAAGAGTACAATAATTTAAACCTTATCCATGACCTAAGAGTTGGCCTATTCTCTGAAACTATTTCGAAAAAGAATGTAACTGTTTATAGAAGAAATTTACAAAAAGCATTCATTGAACGTTTGGAGTTTTTAATGAACCAAAAAAGCCCAACTATTAAAAATTCTGATATCAATTCTATCATTAGAGGTGAATTAGTGGTGCTAAAATCACAATTAATTACCTCAAATACCAATGCGATAAACACCATAACTAAATACCATTATAAAGATTGTATTTCAAGAATTGATGCGATTTTAAAAGCAAAAAGCAATTAGTTTTAAAAATAGAAACCTACAGATGTTTAACCCGCAGCTTGCAAAAGTTGTGGGTTATTTTTTATCTGAAACTCCTATTAAATTTAGCCCTAAACTCTTTCGATAAACTTCCCTGTTTTTCATTTAATGAATATTCCAAAAATCTATAGAATTTATCAGATCTTATTGGAAAGCCCTTTCGGAAATTGTACCTTTGATGCTGTACTAAAAAGAACCTATTCATGAATTCAGAAATCAGAAATTTAGACCCTAAAAATATTTGGAATCATTTCGCTAATTTAAATGCTGTACCTCGTCCATCTAAAAAAGAAGAGCGTGTCATTGCTTTTATTCGTGATTTTGGAGAAGGGTTAAATTTGGAAACCACTGTTGATAAAGTTGGGAATGTAATCATCAAAAAACCTGCAACCAAAGGAATGGAAAACCGAAAAACAGTGGTTCTGCAAAGTCATTTAGATATGGTTCATCAAAAGAACGCTGATACGGTTTTTGATTTTGACACCCAAGGGATTGAAATGTATGTTGATAGTGATTGGGTGCGAGCAAAAGGCACAACACTTGGCGCTGACAATGGACTTGGTGTAGCTGCAATCATGAGTGTTTTGACAGCCACTGATCTTGCTCACCCGGCAATTGAAGCCTTGTTTACCATCGATGAAGAAACGGGAATGACTGGAGCAATGGGACTTGAAGCAGGTCTTTTAGAAGGTGAAATTTTATTGAATTTAGACACCGAAGAAGATGATGAAATCGGCATGGGATGTGCAGGAGGAGTAGATATTACAGCAACCAGATCATACCTAGAAGAAGAGACACCAACTCAAAGTTCTGCCTTTAAAATTTCAATTTCAGGATTGCAAGGGGGTCATTCCGGAATGGACATTCACAAAGGTTTGGCCAATGCAAATAAACTTATGAATCGCCTGCTTTTTGATGGATTTGAAAATTTTGGACTGCGCATTGCCATGATGGATGGAGGAAGCCTGCGCAACGCAATTCCAAGAGAGAGCTCAGCTATTTTTATGGTGGACACCATCTCTAAAGAACCATTTATCTTTGAGACCGAAGAACTAATCAATAGTATCAAAGAAGAATTTGCAAGTATAGAACCAAAACTATCCATTAGAATCGAGGCAACGGATTTACCTAACAAGGTTATGGATTTAGGCGTACAAGAAGGCTTTCTTAAATCGGTTTATGCAGCTACAAACGGTGTATATAGAATGAGCACAGATATTGATGGCTTGGTTGAAACGTCAAACAATATTGCACGGATAACAGTAAACAATGGTCAAATTTATATTGGCTGTTTAACGCGCTCTTCATCAGAAACAAGTAAATATGATTTAGCAAACTCATTAAGAGCTGCTTTTGAGTTGGCTGGTTTTGAAGTAAGCTACTCAGGAGCTTATCCTGGATGGCAACCCAATATCAATTCTGAAATACTCAAACTTTTAGATGTTATATATCTAAACCAGCATCAAGAAAAAGCACATATTGCTGCCTGTCATGCAGGATTGGAATGTGGTATACTAGGTCAAAACTATCCAGATTTAGACATGGTTTCTTTTGGCCCAACCATAAGAGGAGCCCATTCTCCGGACGAAAGAGCAAGCATTAGCTCTACTCAAAAATTTTGGAATTTTTTAGTTGAAATTTTAAAGAATATTCCAAAAAAATAAACAGAAGAAAAATAAAAGATCCTTTCTCGCTTCACATGATGCAGAAATAGCTATATTGAAAAAAAGCAGGAAGAACCTTTTTTTTTGGTAAATTTTTTTAATTAAACCTGTTCGCCTTTTAGTTGTGTATAAAGCCAAATTTCAAACTCAGCTAACTAATTAGCAATCATTTAAAAATTGTATTTTTGTTAACATCTTTGATTTTTAAAAACAACAAATAATCGTATTTTTACTTTTTATAACTGGAATCATTTTTAATGGGTAAAATCATCGCTATTGCAAATCAAAAAGGAGGTGTTGGTAAAACAACCACTACAGTAAATTTAGCTGCTTCTTTAGGGGTTTTGGAGAAAAAAATCTTACTAATTGACGCGGACCCTCAGGCAAATGCCTCTTCCGGATTGGGAATAGATGTAGACCAGGTAGAAATAGGTACCTATCAGGTGCTAGAGCATACGGCTACAGCAAAAGAAGCCATACAAAAAACCACTTCTCCCAATGTAGATATTATGCCTGCTCATATTGATTTGGTGGCAATTGAAATAGAATTGGTAGACAAGGAACAACGAGAATACATGCTGCAAAAGGCCTTGGTAGATCTTAAAAAGGACTATGACTATATTTTGATAGACTGTGCACCATCCTTAGGCTTAATCACTTTAAATTCATTAGTGGCTGCAGATTCTGTAATCATCCCTATCCAGTGTGAATATTTTGCTTTGGAAGGTTTGGGAAAATTATTGAATACTATTAAAAGTGTTCAAAAAATTCACAATCCTAATTTAGACATAGAAGGTCTTTTATTGACCATGTTTGATTCGAGGTTACGATTGTCCAATCAGGTAGTAGAAGAAGTTAGAAAGCATTTCAGCTCTATGGTTTTTGATACCATTATTAGAAGAAATACGCGTCTAGGCGAAGCACCGAGTTATGGTGAAAGTATTATAGCTTATGATGCGACGAGCAAAGGAGCCGTAAATTACTTGAACTTAGCTCATGAAATATTAAAGAAAAACGAATAATGGCAAAAGCAACAAAAAAGCAAGCTTTAGGTAGAGGATTGTCGGCTTTATTAAAAGAAAATACAGCAGATATCACATCCGCTTCTGATAAAAATGCCGATCAATTGGTTGGGAATATCCTTGAAATTGAATTAAACAAAATTGAGGTCAATCCTTTTCAACCTAGAACTTATTTTGATGAAGAGGCCCTACAAGAATTAGCAAACTCTATTAGAGAGTTAGGCGTTATTCAGCCAATAACAGTGCGCAAAGGTAAAGGAAACACCTTTCAATTAGTATCGGGAGAGCGCAGATACAGAGCCTCTAAGTTAATTGGCAATGAAACCATTCCTGCATATATAAGACTCGCTAATGACCAAGAAATGCTAGAAATGGCCTTGGTTGAAAATATTCAAAGAAAAAATTTAGACCCAATTGAGGTGGCCTTGTCTTACCAGCGCTTATTAGAGGAAATTGAATTAACCCAAGAAGAATTGAGTGTTCGCGTAGGTAAAAAAAGATCGACAGTGACTAACTATGTTCGATTGCTAAAACTAGATCCTATAATTCAAACAGGCATGCGCGACGGTTTTATTTCTATGGGGCATGGTAGAGCCTTAATCAATGTTGAAAACTCTGATGATCAACTTGACATTTATAGTAAAATTGTTAAAAACAAATTGTCGGTTCGTCAAACAGAAGAATTGGTAAAAAATTTAAAGGAACCTAATAAGAAATCAAAAAAGCAAAACAAGACTCCAGAATACATCAAAGAGAGTTTGTCTGCGTTGAGTTCTTTTTTTGGACATAAAATTGATATTACCGTAAACTCAAAAGGAAAAGGGAAATTGAGTATTCCTTTTCATTCTGAAGAAGATTTTAAAAGAATTAAAGATTTACTACGCTAGTGCGCTTATTTTATAAAATAGCAATTTTACTCTGTGTTTTTACTTCGGTTCGTGGTTATGCACAGAAAGATTCTATCCAAAAAAATGGGTTAAATATCCGTGGAGATATAAAAACAACAGAAGTTGAATACAAACCCTTAGCACCTGCAAAAGCAGCCTTTTATTCGGCCGTATTGCCAGGTTTGGGACAAATTTACAACCGAAAGTATTGGAAAGCTCCTGTTGTATGGGCAGCCATGGGAACAAGTATTTATTTGTATTTAGACAACAACAAACAGTTTGACCGTTATAGAACGGCCTTTAAGCTGCGAGAGGCGGGTCTTAAAGATGAGTTTACCAATACAGATGGAAGCATTTTAATCTCAAGAAATGGGCTCATTAATGCACAAAAGACCTTAAGACAAAATAGAGATTTAGCCTTATTGTCAACCGTGGTCTTTTATGTTTTACAAATTATAGAAGCCAGTGTGAATGCGCACTTATTACAATTTAACACCAACGACAATTTAAGCTTTCAGCCTGTGATGCAGCAAGACCCCATGAGTTTTGAGGCTCCAAAGTTTGGTTTATCATTTAAATACTCTTTTTAATTATGAAAATCGCACTACTTGGCTACGGAAGAATGGGCAAAGAGATTGAGCAAATAGCCTTAAAAAGAGGGCATGAAATTGTCATTAAAACTTCCGATCAAGAGGGGTATGATATTCAGTTGGCCGATATCGCAATCGATTTTAGCATCCCTACTGCTGCAGTGGCTAATATTAGTAATTGCATACATCATCAAATACCTGTAATTTCTGGAACAACTGGATGGTTAGAACAGTATGATGCCATTGTTGAACTTTGTAAGCAAAAAAAGGGGGCTTTTATTTATGCCTCAAATTTTAGTTTGGGTGTTAATATTTTTTTTGAACTGAACAAGTAATTGGCAAAAATGATGAATACCCTGGAGGACTATTCTTTGGACATAGAAGAAATTCATCATACTCAAAAATTAGATGCACCTAGCGGAACCGCCATTAGTTTGGCAGAAGGCATCATTGCTCATTCGAATAAGAAAAGTTGGAAATTAGATGGAGAAGCCGATGATGAAATTATTCCAATAATAGCAAAAAGAATTCCTGATGTACCTGGGACTCATAGCATTAAATATGCATCAAAAGTGGACAGTATAGAAATAAAACACACAGCTCATAGTCGACAAGGATTTGCCTTAGGGGCCCTAGTTGCGGCAGAATGGTTAGTGGGCAAAACAGGTATTTACACCATGAAAGATGTGTTAAACTTAGGTTAATAACTGTAACGCTTTTTTTAAAAGCCTTACTAATAGCAAGACAAGAACATTCTTCATTGCGAAGAAAACAAAATATACAAATATGACTTTTACAGAGTGGTTTATCCTTTTTATAGCAATCCAATTGATTCATTTTTTGGCTACTTGGAAAATCTATATCAAGGCAGGTAGAAAGGCATGGGAAGCAGCAGTACCTGTGTACAACGCTATTGTTTTAATGCAAATTATAAATCGACCTAAATGGTGGGTGATTTTGTTATTCATCCCTATAATTAATTTGCTCATGTTTCCGATTGTTTGGATCGAAACCTGTAGAAGTTTTGGTCATAATAAAAGCCACGACACGTATCTAGCAGTTATTTCTTTAGGATTTTATTTGTTCTATTTAAATTATGCAGCTGACCTAAACTATATAGAAAATAGAAGTTTACAGCCAAAAACAGCCCTTGGTGAATGGGTAAGCTCTATTGCCTTCGCCATAATTGCTGCAACCTTGGTGCATACCTATTTTATGCAACCTTATACCATACCCACTTCTTCACTAGAAAAAACCTTGTATGTTGGTGATTTTCTTTTTGTAAGCAAGTTTCATTATGGTGCTCGAGTTCCTATGAGTGTTATTTCTGCACCTATGGTTCATGATACACTTCCTGTCCTTGGAAAATCTTATGTTTCTGATTCAAACGATGAGGGTTCTTGGCTAAATAAATTAACCCTACCCTATTTGCGTTTGCCAGGCCTGCAAAAAATTAAGCGAAATGATATTGTGGTTTTTAGCTGGCCAAATGATACGACAAACTCCATGTACAATGACCGCTCGAAGCAGTTTACTTACAAGCCTATAGATAAAAGAACCAATTATGTGAAGCGCAGTGTGGGTATTCCCGGAGACACTTTAGAGGTTCGAGATGGCTATGTGTTTATTAATGGCAAAAGAACAGAACTGCCGAATCGTGCAAAAACACAGTACTTTTTTAACGTAGATACAGAAGGGAAGTCTTTTGGAGTTGGTGCTTTAAAGCGCTATAATTTAAGAGAAGGAACTATTCAAAACGGAAAGTATCTATTAAATTTAACAGACCAAGAAGCAGCATTAGTTGCAAAGAACCCAATCGTAAAAAGCATCGAAAAGATAATAGAGCCAAATGGCATTTACAATGAAGATATTTTTCCTCATGATCCGCAGTACAAATGGAATCAAGACAATTATGGACCTATTTACATTCCTAAAAAAGACGTAACTGTGAACTTAAATGCGCAAAGCATACCTTTTTATAAAGAAATTATTGAGCGCTATGAGCATAATAATTTATCAATAGTAGGAGAAAATTACTATATCAACGGTAAAAAAGCCACCTCTTATACCTTTCAACAAGATTATTACTGGATGATGGGAGACAATCGACAAAACTCATTGGATGCTCGTTTTTGGGGCTATGTTCCATTTGATCATGTCGTTGGAAAACCCGTTTTCATATGGTTAAGTTGGGATCCAAACGCCCCAGACTTTGTCTCTAAGCTAAAATCAATCCGTTGGGATAGAATGTTCACCACCGTGGGAGGAAGTGGAGATCCTGTCTCCTATTTTAATTATTTCCTAATCGCTTTGGTAGGTTATTTTGGGTTTAGCTATTATCGTAAAAAGCGCACTAAAAAAGCATCCTAAACTTGTAGCATGTCTTTATTTATTCCAACGTATTTTTCACCCATTTCTCAATATAAGGTGTTGGTGAATGCTGAAAATATTGTGTTTGAAGTTGAAGATAACTTTCAAAAACAAACCTACAGAAACCGTTGTTATATTTATGCAGCCAATGGGAAACAGTTATTAAACATTCCTGTAAAACATCCCAATTCAGAAGGACGAAAAAAAACAAAAGACTGTTTGGTGGAAAAAAACAGTCATTGGCAAAGTCAGCATTTAAAATCTTTAGAAGCTGCCTATAGGAATTCTCCTTTTTACGAATACTATATCGATGACCTCTTGCCTATTTTTACAAAAAACTATAACTTCTTAGTGGATGTCAATATTGATAGTTTTACACTAATCATGGAGGCACTTCAATTGTCTGGTAAATTTTCTAAAACAACGGATTATCAGACCGAAACCGAAAATGATTTCAGAGCATTTGCTAATGCCAAACAACCCCAAACACTTCAACAGGCTCCTTATATACAAATGTTTGACGACAAATATGGCTTTATCCCAGACCTCTCTATTTTAGATCTACTTTTTATGGAAGGACCAAATGCCATCACTTATTTAGAAAAAAAAGAGTAAATTTGGTTTAAATCAAAATTACTTGTATGGATTTAGTTTCAACGTTTATTGACTATTTGAATCCTCAACTATCCGAAAAATCAAGAAGCTTGTTTCGACAACTTTTGCATACGGAAACATGCGAAAAGGGAGGTGTTCTAGTACATTTAAGAGAAGTTGAAACGAATTTTTATATTTTAACTTCTGGTGTAATACGCAGTTTTACAAGAGATGATAATGGGCGAGAACATATGAGAACCTTATATGTCCCATTTACAACAACAGGTTCCCTAAAATCTTTAATCACAAAAAAACCATCACCTGAAATATATGACTGTTTAACCGATTGTGAATTATTAGCAGGTGATTATCATGAATTTATAAAACTGACTAAAAAACACCATGATATGGCAATACTATATTATAAATTACTTGAAAATATCTACCTAAGAGTCGATAAGAGAATTTACCACTTATCTGTTTTGAATGCTACTGAAAGATATATCAAATTAAAAAATGATATTCCTAACATCGATAACTTAATTCAGCAATATCATATAGCTGCTTATTTAAACATTACCCCAGTTCAGTTAAGTAGAATTCGAAAAGAACTCTATTCTAAGTAGGTTTTATAAACCTATGTTAAGAAAATATTAAGCAATTTCTACTAGATTTGTTATATTAGTTCCCCAATGAATTCTATTTTTAATTTTTTCATAAAAAAGACCAACATCCCTGTTGGTCTTTTAATTTTTAGAGCTCTATGACACTAAAATTTAGTATTCATTACGGTTTTCACTTTATCATTCCGGCTATTATAGCATACATATTCTTTAAGGAGCATTGGAAAAAGGTATATTTAATTTTTATAGCGACCATGTTAATTGACCTAGACCATCTTTTAGCAACCCCTATCTTTCAAGAAAATAGGTGTAGTATCAATTTCCATCCACTGCATTCAACTATTGCTATTGTCTGTTATTTTTTAGGTCTGTTTTATAAAAAAACAAGAATTATTGCTCTGGGTTTACTGCTCCACATCTTGGCCGATAGCCTTGATTGTTTGCTATAGATATTTTGTAAATAAGGCATTAATATCTGCCGAGATAGCTCCTTTTTTAACCACAAAAAAGTATAGGAACACAATTATGCTGCTCTTTAATAAAATGTTGAGTATCGGATGAAAGGGAAAATCCCAAAAAGAAAAAAGTCCATAGATTACAATAATAATAAAGAGTAAGTAGACTGTTTGCCTTGTAAATGGATTCAATCCAAAGGTCTTCTTTACATACCACAATTTTAGGCTATTAAAAAACAAAATCACAATTAAGGTTGACAAGGCAGCTCCGTTCATCCCAAGTAGATCTATGAGCCAGTAGTTGAGCAACACCACACTAATAGCCATGGCCAACGAATAGGGTAATAAGATTTTATAATGTTTGGAGTTTGAGATAATAGCACCGTTATTTCCTAGGGCCATGGTATATAATTTAGCAATGGAAATCATCAAGACTACAGAAACTCCTTTTGCATATTCTGGTTTAATAAGCAAGTATAATTGGCTTACATTTAAGTTGATTAACAAAAAGAATAAACCACAAATTAGCAACAAATTAATAGACGTGCTTTTATACAATCTAGAAACTGTTGGGAAATCATTTTCATTCAAGGCTTTCGATGTGAGAGGCTGAACGATTTGAGCCATTGCTCTTCCAGGAGCTTCAATAACCGAGGCTATATAAACCCCAACAGCATAAAAGGCAGCAAGCTGAAGGGCTTCTTTTTGAGGAATCATAAATTTGTCTATATCTAACAAAATGGCACCTGCTGATCCTGCTAAAATAATATAGGCTGAATATTTTAATACTTCTTTGTAATTGTTTGGCAATGAAAAACTAAACTTCGGAAGGTACAATACAAATGCATAGACCATCATAATAATCGTTCTTAAAAAATACGATGCGGTTAAAAAGTAAATAAATGCTACCTGATCTATCACTTTCAATGCAACCAGAACCAGTAAAATGCTAACAACAATTCTCGTAAACATTTCTCGCATTAAATTACCAAAGACAGATTTTAATTGTACTCTAGCCCATGCATAAAATATTTCAAAATAGGCAGTTGTAATAGCAACCAAATAAATGATGACGGTGTAGTCTTTTATAATTGGGTTTTCCTCACTTAAATAAGCGCCAATTTGTTCATAAAACCAGGCGCCAATAAATCCGAAGGGAAGTGCAATAAAAAAAGGTAAAAGCAAGGAAAAACTTAGAAAACGGTCTCTTTGTATCGTGTCTGTATAGGATGAATAAAACTTAACGATGGCATATTGAACCCCAAAGGCTGTTAGAGGCATTAAAAGATTGGCTGTAGACAATAAATAGGTAACCAATCCATAGTACTCATCTGATAAAAAATTGGTGTATAAAAACAAGGCATTTACACCACCAATACCAAATGCAGCAAAGGTTATGACGGTATTTTTAAAAGATTGTTTTAGTACAATTCCCAACTTAGTGGCTCATTAAATTTATGATGGCATCATGGATCTTCTCCCCTACCTGATCTCCATATAAAGGTACAGAAAAATCTGATTTTGTAACTTTAAAATTGTGATAAGAACTCCCCATTTTTATAGGATCAGCTCCAACGATGTCAGCAAAACCATGATGAACCAACTCTAACCATTCGGTTTCTTCTCTGATAATAATACAATTTTTGTGGTTAAAAAAAGCTTCCTTTTGCAAGCCACCACTATCTGTAACCACCAGCAAACAATGCTTCAATAATTCTAACATATCAAAATAGCCAAGCGGATCTATACACGTAACTTTTGGATGGATATGGTGCTCCCCCATAATTTTCTTCGTCCTCGGATGCAGGGGTAGAACCACCTCATTTGATTTGTGAATTTCTTCTAAACCTCTAATAATTTGTTTTAATTTTTCAAGATCATCTGTGTTTTCTTGTCTGTGAAGTGTCGCTAATACAAAACTGTTCGACTTTAAATGCAATCGTTCAATAATATTCGATTTAGAAGCCGAAAATGCTGAATAATAGGCCACGGCATCTTTCATGATATCACCTGTATGTACAAGTTGTATGGGAAAGCTAAGAAAACCTTCTTTCTCTAAATTATCTATGGCGATTTGAGTTGGACAACATAAAAGGTCGGAAATTCGATCGGTTAGAATTCGGTTAATTTCTTCGGGCATGTTCATATTAAAAGAACGCAAACCGGCTTCTATATGCACCACTTTAACATGGAGTTTTTTAGCTGCCAAGGCCCCTGCTAAAGTCGAATTGGTATCGCCATATACCAAAATGGCATCGGGCTTTTCTAACACTAG
>Ga0129324_10001259_pt1 | contig 16617 bp, 10 predicted proteins | sample CPBDNA_7_FD_96879 | JGI IMG/M metagenome (GOLD analysis project Ga0129324, IMG submission 96879) | Freshwater to marine salinity gradient microbial communities from Chesapeake Bay, USA - CPBay_Spr_15_0.2_DNA | ecosystem: Environmental > Aquatic > Marine > Coastal | place: USA: Chesapeake Bay... | reverse complement strand
GTTTTGCTTTGGTTTTAGAAAAAGTTCCTGCTGCCTTGGCAGAAAAAGTTGCCAAAAGCTTAACCATACCTGTTATCGGAATTGGTGCTGGTGGTAAAGTAGATGGTCAAGTTTTAGTGATTCATGATATGTTGGGAATGACTCATGAATTTAATCCAAGATTCTTGCGACGCTATGCCGATTTGTACACCACCATGACCACTGCATTCGAAAATTACAATGCCGATGTTAAAAGTGGTGACTTCCCAAATTCTGAAGAACAATATTAAGAAGTCCTCAAGCCCATAAACACTAATGAAAATCTTACATCTAGACAGCAATCATCCTTTACTTATAGAGCAATTAAATACCTTGGGTTTTGAGAATCATGAGGATTATAGTTCTAGTAAAGAGCAGGTCTTGAAAAAGATTGATCAATATGTGGGTATTGTTCTTAGAAGTCGATTTAGCATCGACAAAGACTTTATAGATTGTGCTACCAAGCTTAAATTTATCGGTAGAGTTGGTGCGGGATTAGAAAATATAGACTGTGATTATGCCGAGCAAAAGGGCATTGCTTTGATCGCTGCTCCTGAAGGAAATAGTACCGCTGTTGGCGAACATAGTTTGGCCTTATTATTAGCCTTGTTTAATAAAATTATTAAAGCCGATCAGGAAGTTAGAAATGGTGTTTGGTTGCGTGAAGAAAACAGAGGTTTTGAAGTAGATGGAAAAACCATTGGTCTTATTGGCTATGGAAACATGGGGAAAGCCTTTGCTAAAAAATTACGTGGTTTCGATGTAAATCTTATTTGTTATGACTTAAAACCAGGTGTAGGTGATGAGCACTGCCAACAGGTTTCTTTAGAAGAATTGCAAGCTAGAGCACAAATTCTTAGTCTACATACCCCACAAAACAATAGCACTAAAAACTTAGTAAATACAGCTTTTATTAATAAATTTACCCATCCATTTTGGCTGATTAATACGGCTCGAGGCTCTGCAGTGGTTACGAAAGACTTGGTTACGGGCTTAAAATATGGGAAAATTTTAGGAGCTGGCTTGGATGTTTTAGAATATGAAAAAAGTTCCTTTGAACAACTCTTTAGCTCTCGAGAAATTCCAGAGGCCTTTGCCTATCTAATTGCTGCAAAAAATGTGGTGCTAAGCCCGCATGTAGCCGGATGGACCCAAGAAAGCAAGGTGAAACTTGCTCAAACCATCGTAGAAAAAATCAAAGAAAAATTTTGTTAACTTGTAGGTTGCTGAAAAGCATAGGTTTTTCAAAAAATAATTTTGGATTAGGACTTTTAGTGGATAGACGGAAATAAAATTGAACTTTGGGAGCCAAAAGACCCAACTTTTTTGTAGTTTTATCTTAACTAACTTATTAAAAAAGACATCGCATGCAAGCATTTGACGAAAACGGAAAGCCTATTTTTGAACAACAAAGTAAAAGAATCGTTGCTGGAATATTAGCCATTTTATTGGGCCCTCTTGGCGTTCACAAATTTGTTTTAGGATATACCACCGAAGGAGTTATCATATTGATATGCAGTTTTATTTTAGGAATCTTGACCTGTGGAATTGCTGCCTGGGCGATGGGAATCATTACCTTGATTGAAGGAATTATTTACCTTACAAAATCTGATGAAGAATTCATTTACATGTATCAAACAAATAAAAAAAGTTGGTTCTAAATCAATTTTAAAAAGACATAAAAAAAGCCAAACAAGATTGTTTGGCTTTTTTTATGTACAACAAATGTCTGTTGCTCATTAAGTGTTATTTATTTGATACTAAAAATTTTAAAGTAGGGAAAGTAACTCCTTTTTTATAGGCTTTTAACATGTATATCCCTGTCGGAAGATTCGCTACATTAATGATCCCGGTATTTGAATCCTTCTTTCCTTCAGCAACAACTCCACCTAATACATTGTAAATTTTATAGTCAAAATTCGCATTAACCTAATCTACTTTAAAGTTCAATTTCCCATCTAAAACTGGGCTAGGATAGGCAGAAAATGGAGAAGTTATTGAAGCTACATCTTCTACTCCAAGGGTTGCATTGGCTATATTAATATGCCACAAACCTCTACCATAGTTTGCTGCAACCAAACGATCTTCTGTATAGTTAATATCGATATCTCTTACAATTACATTTGGGAGACCTGCTCCAAATTTTTTCCAATCATCGGCGCCGTTTTTGAAGTACACCCCTATTTCAGTTCCAAGAAACAAAACTTCTGTTCCTTGATTCTGTTTTAAAACCACTTCATGAATTAATACATTGGATAGGCCTGTAGAAATATTAGTCCAAGTTGCACCGCTATCTGTAGATTTAAATACTTTATTGCGATCTGAGTAGCCAGAAACTGAAAATTGGCAACATATGATTATTAATAGGAGAGTAATTTTTTTCATGTTTTGGTTGGTTTAATAATACGTATTAAATGTACTTATTAATATTTAATTAAAATCACCTAAAAACATATAAAACAGAGACTTAGATGAAGGCTTCGCTAACTTCAAAAAATCCTTTAAAATTAAACTGTTTAAAAATTTTAAAGCTAAAGAAAAGAGAAATTTATCCATTTTTAAGTTTTAATGCATTTTTTTGGTTCTTAAAGTTTGATTAAAAAAAGCGGATTTCGATCAAAAGGCACTTTTTTGGAATAAAATTAATTCTTCTTTTAATTGTATTATTTTTTGTAAAATTTATAGCGTATGGCGTGTGTTTTTAATCTGAAAGAAAAGTCTATAAAAAAGTCCCATCTGACCGAACCATTTTAAAAAGTAAAAAAAAGAACTTTCAATTTTAAGCCCAATGAAATTAGGGGTGTTGAAAATTTTTTTATTTTAATAACTTGATTTTCAACTTTTTATATTTTAGTTTTTTATTGAACTTAAAGTTAAAAAAAATGCAATTTGTTAAAAACTTTGAGTTTTTGTGAATAAGTATGGCTTTCTATTTCCTTCAATTTTTCCAATCTTTGTTAACGTCTTTTCCGAGACAGAAACAAACATTAAGAACCATTAAATTCTCTCAAAACAAATGTCTGCTAAAGAACCCATTTTACAACACAATGATAATAGATTTGTTATTTTTCCAATTCAACACACAGATTTGTGGGATTGGTATAAAAAACAGCAAGCCTGTTTTTGGACTGCTGAAGAAATTGACTTGAGTTCAGACATCGTTGACTGGAACGATAAATTAACAGAAGATGAGCGTTATTTTATCAAGCATATTTTAGCTTTTTTCGCAGCTTCAGACGGTATCGTGAACGAAAATTTAGCAGAAAATTTTGTGAATGAGGTTCAGTATTCAGAAGCAAAATTTTTCTATGGTTTTCAAATTATGATGGAGAATATCCACTCTGAAACCTACTCTTTACTTATAGACTCCTATGTAAAAGACGAAGTAGAAAAAGACAAATTATTCAATGCGATTGAAAATTTCCCTGCCATTAAAAAGAAGGCAGAATGGGCCTTAAAATGGATCGAATCTGACTCTTTTGCAGAGCGTTTAATTGCCTTTGCTGCTGTAGAAGGAATTTTCTTCTCAGGAGCCTTTTGTTCTATTTTTTGGTTAAAGAAAAGAGGATTATTGCCTGGGCTAACCTTTTCAAACGAATTAATTTCGCGTGATGAAGGAATGCACTGTGATTTTGCTGTGCACTTGCACAACAATCATATAGTAAATAAAGTGCCTAAAGCACGTATTAAAGAAATCATTATCGATGCCCTAAACATCGAACGTGAATTCATTACAGAATCTTTACCAGTAAGTTTAATTGGGATGAATGCCAAATTAATGACGGAGTATTTAGAGTTTGTAACGGATAGATTATTGTTAGAATTTGAATGTGAAAAAACCTATGATGCTAAAAACCCATTCGATTTTATGGAGATGATCTCATTAGAGGGGAAAACTAATTTCTTTGAAAAAAGAGTTTCAGAATATCAAAAAGCCGGGGTGAAATCTGGAGGTACTGGAAGCATTAGTTTTGATGCCGATTTTTAAAAGCAAAGCGCCTTTTAAAAGAATCAAGAAAACACAAGATTTTTAAAATCTTACAAATAAACAGTTGCCAAAAAGTGGATGTTTTGGTGACCAATAGAATCAACAAACCAACAAAAAATTATAACTTATGTATGTAATTAAAAGAGACGGAAAGAAAGAGCCGGTGATGTTCGACAAGATCACGGCGAGAGTAAAAAAAATGTGCTATGGCTTAAACACCATCGTTGATCCCGTAAAAGTTGCCATGCGTGTTATTGAAGGCTTGTATGATGGGGTTACCACTCCAGAATTGGATAATTTAGCCGCTGAAACTGCTGCGACCATGACTACTGCGCATCCAGATTATGCAAAATTAGCCGCCCGAATTGCGGTCTCTAACCTACATAAAAACACCAAAAAGTCCTTTTCTGAAACTATGGACGATTTGTATTACTATGTAAATCCACGCACAGAAAAAAAAGCACCATTGTTGGCTGATGATGTATATCAAATTATAAAAGACAATGCAGAAAAATTAGATTCTACCATTATCTATAACCGCGATTTTAATTACGATTATTTTGGTTTTAAAACATTAGAACGCTCTTATTTATTGAAGTTAAACGGAAATATCGTTGAGCGCCCACAACATATGTTAATGCGTGTAGCAATTGGTATCCATAAAAATGATATTGATGAGGCTATTGAAACGTATGAGTTGATGAGTAAAAAATATTTTACCCATGCAACCCCAACCTTGTTCAATGCAGGAACACCAAAGCCACAAATGTCTTCTTGTTTCTTATTGCAAATGCAAGATGATAGTATTGATGGAATTTATGACACCTTAAAACAAACCGCTAAAATTTCTCAATCAGCTGGAGGAATCGGTTTGTCTTTGCACAACGTACGTGCAACGGGTTCTTATATTAGAGGAACGAACGGAACTTCTAACGGAATTGTGCCAATGTTAAAAGTATTTAATGACACGGCTCGTTATGTAGATCAAGGTGGAGGAAAAAGAAAAGGTTCTTTTGCAATGTATCTAGAACCATGGCATGCTGATATTTTTGATTTCTTAGATTTAAAGAAAAATCACGGGAAAGAAGAAATGCGTGCTAGAGACTTATTTTATGCAATGTGGGTGCCAGATTTGTTTATGAAACGTGTGCAAGAAGACGGACTTTGGACCTTAATGTGCCCAAATGAATGTCCACATCTTTTCGATTCTTATGGTGATGAATTTGAGCGTTTGTATGAAGGCTATGAAGCTGCGGACAAAGGTAGAAAAACCATCAAAGCAAGAGAATTGTGGGAGAAAATCTTAGAATCTCAAATTGAGACAGGTACTCCATATATGTTGTACAAAGATGCTGTTAACCGTAAGACGAACCACAAAAACTTAGGAACCATTCGTTCTTCAAACTTGTGTACAGAAATCATGGAATATACAGCACATGATGAGGTTGCGGTTTGTAACCTAGCCTCTATTGCGCTTCCAATGTTCGTTTCAGAAAAAGAAAACGGAGAAAAATTCTTTAACCACAAAAAATTATTCGAAGTAACCAAAAAGGTAACCCGCAACTTGGATACCGTAATTGACATGAACTACTATCCAGTTCAGGAAGCAGAAAACTCAAACTTCCGTCACAGGCCTATTGGTCTAGGAATTCAAGGATTGGCTGATACCTTTATTAACTTACGTTTGCCGTTTACTTGCGAAGAAGCTAAAAAATTAAACCAAGAGATCTTTGAAACCATGTATTTTGCAGCCGTAACTTCTTCTATGGAAATTGCCAAAGCAAAAGAACCCTATAGTACTTTTAAAGGATCACCAATGTCAGAAGGTGAATTCCAGTTTAATATGTGGGGAATCAAAGATGAAGAGTTGAGCGGAAACTGGGATTGGGGTAAATTACGTAAAAGTGTTATGAAACATGGAGTTCGAAACTCTTTATTGGTAGCACCTATGCCAACAGCCTCTACTTCTCAAATATTAGGAAACAATGAAGCTTTTGAGCCGTATACTTCTAATATCTATACAAGAAGAGTACTTTCTGGAGAGTTTATCGTAGTAAACAAACACCTTTTAGAAGACTTAGTAGAGCTAGGCCTTTGGGACAACAACATGAAAGAAGACATCATGCGTGCCAACGGATCTATCCAACACATAGAAAAAATTCCAGCAGAATTAAGAGAGTTGTACAAAACTGTTTGGGAGATGAGTATGAAAGACATTATTGATATGGCCCGTCATAGAGGATATTTCATTGATCAATCACAATCATTGAACCTATTTATGAAAGACCCTGATTTTGCAAAACTTACTTCGATGCATTTCTACGGATGGCAATCTGGATTAAAAACAGGAATGTATTACCTAAGAACTAAATCAGCAGTAAACGCAACTCAGTTTACCTTATCAAAAGAGAAGAAGGCAGAAGAAATCGAGGAAATCGAAAAACCAATGTCGGCAGAAGAATTCAAAGCAATGGTTGAAGCCAGTAAAAATGCAGGCCCGGATGATTGTTTGATGTGTGGTTCTTAATTAAAGAACCCAAACCGTGCGGTGCCTAGGCCCTGCACACCCTAATTAAATTAAAAGTTGTTCAATAAGAGAAGTCGAAAGGCTTCTCTTTTTTTTGTCATTTCGAGCCGAGTCGAGAAATCTATTTTGTAGATTTACAAATCATTTAACTTAAAAAGATACCGAACTAAATTCAGCATACTATGATGCAATGGGAACAGCTCCTTTCGTTAAAACGCTTTGGAGATACAGAAAAACGCCATAGAGCGCAACAAGATGAAACACGTTTGGGTTTTGAAGTAGATTTTGATCGAATTATATTTTCATCGGCTTTTCGAAGCCTGCAAGATAAAACCCAGGTCATACCGCTTTCCGAAACTGATTTTGTCCATACAAGGCTTACTCACAGCTTAGAGGTATCTGTAGTTGGAAGAACGCTAGGAAGACGTGTTGGAAAAGTGCTTTTAGAAAGACACCCAAACTTGGCTGCTTTGGGCTATACCTTTAATGATTTTGGCGCTATTGTAGCCGCTGCTTCAGTAACTCATGATATCGGCAACCCGCCTTTTGGTCATTCGGGTGAAAAAGCCATAGGTGAATATTTTGCTTCTGGGAAAGGACAAGCTTTTAAGGAGCAATTAAGCCCAAAAGAATATCAAGATCTCATCGATTTTGAAGGAAATGCCAATGGTTTTAAAATTCTTACCGAAAGCCGAGAAGGTGTATTAGGAGGCATCCGATTGTCCTATGCTACTTTGGGAACCTTTATTAAATACCCTAAAGAATCACTACCTAAAAAACCTACTTCACATATCGTTGATAAAAAATACGGGGTTTTCCAATCAGAAAAAGACGCTTTTATCGATTTGGCCAAAGAATTGGGCTTGCAAAAAAAATCAGACACTGATCTATCCTTTTATAGGCATCCGCTGGCGTATTTGGTAGAAGCCGCAGATGATATTTGCTATACCATTATTGATTTCGAAGATGGAATTAATTTAGGTTTGATAGAAGAAGAATTTGCCTTAGAATACCTAATTAAATTGGTAAAAGACACCATCGATATTAAAAAATACCACTCCTTACAACACAAAACAGATAGAGTTAGTTATTTGCGTGCCTTGGCAATCGGAGTTTTAATTAATGAAGCAGTAGACTTATTTTTAGCCAATGAAAAAGCTATTTTAGAAGGAACTTTTGATAAATCGCTTTTAGACAAATGCGCCTATGAAGCTCAAATTAATGACATTATTAACCTGAGTATCGAAAAAATCTACCGCAGCAATGAGGTGGTCGAAAAAGAAATCGCAGGGTATAAAATTTTGGGGAAATTGTTGGATGTTTTTCTAACTGCAGTAAACAATAAGCACTTAGGAAAAGCCTCTAATTATGATCGATTAATCCTGCAAATTTTACCAAAAGAATACCAAGCTCCAGTACAAAATACCTACGAACGTATTTTAATGATCTGTAGTTATGCGTCTAGAATGTCAGATAGTTATGCCATTCGTTTGTATAAAAAAATCGAAGGGAATAGTATCTAAAATGTTTAGTTTATTGTTATATTTGAAAAATACTAGAAATAAAATAGATCGATATGAAGAAAAAATTACTCTTGGTTATCCTTGCTTCTGTTGCGGTTGGGGCCATTTACACCCTCAACAATAGAGAGTCAGATGTTGAAATTCTGCGCAAAAAACACGCTGAATTCTTAAAAAACCATCCGTATAATAAAACGATGGCGCTAAACAAAAAAGGGCGTATCGCTAATGGCTTACCGCCTAATAAATACTTTGAACAAGAATATCTTTTAGAGATGGATCCGAACACCGGATTAACCAGCCCTTTAAATTATATAGAAGTACAAGAAGCACTTAAAAAAGCAAAAACTGAACGAAAAGTTCCGGGTGTTGAAGGAAATGCTTGGGTAGAAAGAGGACCAAATGATGTTGGAGGACGTACTCGTGTGGTTATGTATGACCCAAACGACGCAAACCACAGACGTGTCTTTGCAGGTGGAGTTTCTGGAGGCTTGTGGGTCTGTCAAGACATTACGGCTGCCAATGCAACCTGGACTCGTGTAGGGATTGATGAAAACCTATCTATAAGCTGTATGACCGTAGACCCGAACAACTCACAAATTATGTATGTTGGAACTGGAGAGTCTCAAACAGGAGATGATGCTGTGGGAAATGGGGTTTGGAAATCTATCGATGGCGGAAATACTTGGACACATGTCTTTGCACCTTCCAATACAAGTGGTGATGTAATTGGACGTTTTTTCTATATCAATGACATTCTTGCTTGGAAAGATCCAGCTGATAATGCAACCAAATTGTTTATTGGTGTGGCAGGGGCTTATTATGGTGAAGGTTCTCAATGGCTTGGATACAGCGTAACAGGGCTTTACAAATCTGTGAATGATGGTGCTAGTTTTGCAAAAATAAATCTTCCTGCTATACAAGGAAGAACAGGTAATTCTGCTGTTTTTGAGCCCAATGATTTTGAAGTGGGCGCGGATAATACGCTGTGGGTTGGTACAGAAGCTAATGTATACGGCTTTGGTGGAGGAACCATTTTAAAATCGATCAATGGAAACAATTTTACGGTTGCATATACAGAAACGATAGCAGATGCAGGGGATGGCTCTGGGTTTTCACACCCAGGTAGAAGAACCCTTATTGCAACTTCTACAACCAACAAGGACAAAATTTATGCCTTAATAACCCAACCAGGTGCCACCAACAAGGTAAAAGGACTTTATACCACCAATGGTTTTGGATCCATTACTGTGATGGCTCAGCCCAATGATGCGGATAATGACATTGAAGCAACTGATTTTACCCGTGGACAGTACTGGTATGATTTGGTCTTAGAAGTAGACCCCGTAGATGATTCTAAAGTCTATGTTGGAGGTATTGATCTCTTTAGAAGCGTCAATTCTGGGGCTGCTTGGAAACAAATTTCTAAATGGTCTAACAATAATAATCTTAGAGCACTTCCCGTTCCTGTAGTTCATGCGGATCAGCACAGTTGGGCATTTCATCCTACCAACCCAAACATTGCCTTAATTGGGAATGATGGAGGTGTTTTTTATGCAAATTCTTTATCAAATTCAGAAACTACAGCTGGTGCCATTGAAGCCAAAAATAGCGGGTACAATGTTACCCAGTTTTACCATGGCGCCATTGGGCAATCTGCAGGGACAGAAATCTTAATTGCAGGAGCTCAGGACAATGCAACACGCCTAATGCAAAATGCTACTAGCGGAATTAACCCAGGACGTTTTGTTTTTGGAGGTGATGGGGCCTATAGTCATATTGACAAAGACAATAAATACATTGTTGCAGCCTATGTGTACAATTATAATATTCGTTATCCCTTACCTTTCCAAGGAGAAGCAAATGGAAACGTTTTCCAAAGCGATCAAAATACAGGGAGTTTTATCAATACCACCATCTTGGATAGTAATAGAGATGTTTTTTATACCAATGGGTTTGATGGAAATACTAACCTCTATCAAATCTTTCGATTCAAAGCGATGGATGATCTGACGGCCACACCAACCAAAGAGATTATTACCGATGCAGCACTTGATGGTGTTATTTCAGCCTTTGCTGTATCACCATATACCACCACTTCTACCAAATTAATGGTAGGAACTCAAAATGGAAAAGTTTTGCGTGTAGAAGATGCTGACGGTACCACTCCTATTTGGACAAATATTTCTACTGGTTTACCAGCTGGAAGTATTTCTGGAATTGCTTTTGGAGCCAATGAAAATGAAATTATGGTTACCTATCACAACTACAACGTAGTAAGTATTTGGTATACAGAAAATGGAGGAACTTCTTGGACTAGTAAAGAAGGAAACTTCCCTGACATTCCAGTAAAAGATATCATGATGAATCCATTAAACAATGATGAAGTAATGATTGGTACCCAATTAGGTGTTTGGAGAACAGGGAATTTTAAAGATGCCAGCCCTAGTTGGTCACATGCCTATAATGGCATGTCTAACGTAAAAGTAACCTCGTTTAGTTTGCGTACTGAAGACAATACTGTATTGGCAACCACCTATGGACGTGGTATGTTTACAGGACAATTTACCGCTCCAGCAGCTTCGGTTGATGAGGTTTTGGCAGATACCAAAGTATTTAGCATGTACCCAACCGTATCTGACGGAAACTTTACCCTATTTGCTAAAAACACTGTTGGAAAAGCAACCATGAGTATGTTTGATATGGCAGGAAGACAAGTGTATACCCAAAAGGTAGACTTTAATCAAAATAACAAACAAGCCATTAAGGTACAGTTAAGCTCAGGGGTGTATATTGTGAACTTGATTGATGAAAACAACAAAAAATCATCAGGAAAAGTCATTATCAAATAAGAACAAATCCTATTTTAAATAAAAAAAGCGATTCTTAAAGAATCGCTTTTTTTATAGATATTTTTGAATGCTTTTTAAAATGGAATCGGCATCAATCCCCACCTGTTCTTGCAATTGTTGTACAGTACCATGGTGGATAAATTGGTCTGGAATTCCTAGTAGTTCGATGCTGTTTGTATAACCATGTTGGTTTGCAAATTCTAGGATAGCACTTCCAAATCCTCCAGCCAGGGCGCCATCTTCTACCGTAATGATATGTGCATGCTTCACAAAAATACCTTTTAATAAGTTTTCATCCAAAGGTTTTACAAAGCGCATATCAAAATGACCTATTTGCTCAGGAGCTTCTAGTTGGGCAATCGCTTTGGTACAATTAGCTGCAATAGCTCCAATGGATAAAACAGCCACTTTCTCACCTTCTTGCAAACAAACACCTGTACCCAAGGCAATAGATTCAAAATCTTGTTCCCAATGGGTTAAAACACCTCTACCTCTGGGGTATCGAATGGCCATAGGATGCGTTAAACCTAATTGAGCCGTATATAATAAGTTGCGCAACTCTATTTCGTTTCTGGGTGCACACACAATTAAATTTGGAATGCAACGCAAATAGGAAATATCAAAAACTCCGTGATGGGTGGCTCCATCCTCACCAACCAAACCTGCTCTGTCGATGCAAAACACCACGGGTAAATCTTGTAAGGCCACATCGTGGATTACCTGATCATAAGCCCGTTGCAAAAAGGTCGAGTAAATGGTACAAAACGGAATTAAGCCTTGGGTAGCCATCCCAGCAGCCAAGGTCACTGCATGCTGTTCTGCAATACCCACATCAAAGGTTCTTTCTGGATAGGCTTCAAAAAGTAGTTTTAAAGAACTTCCAGTAAGCATGGCAGGAGTAATTCCTACTATACGTTTATTGTTTGCTGCTAAACTAACCAGGGTTTTTCCAAAAACATCTTGGTATTTTAGCGGTAAATGGTCTGTATTTTCATTATACACATCTCCAGAGATTTTATCAAATTTTCCAGGAGCATGGTACTGCACTTGATTTTCTTCTGCCTGTTTTAATCCTTTTCCTTTGGTGGTAATGACATGTAAAAATTTTGGCCCTTTTACGGTCTTTAAACGCTGCAATTCAGCCAATAATTCATCAAAATTATGTCCATCAATGGGTCCTGAATAACTAAAGTTTAATGCTTTGATGATGTTATTTTGGGCCGCTAGCTTCGTATTGCCTTTTACCTTGGTTAAATAGGCTTTTAAAGCTCCTACAGATGGGTCAATACCAATGGCATTGTCATTTAAAACTACCAGAAGATTTGCATCTGAAACACCGGCATGGTTTAAGGCTTCAAAGGCCATACCACTGGCAATAGAGGCATCGCCAATAACCGCAATATGCTGTTTTTGAAAATCTCCTTTTATTTGAGATGCCAAAGCCATCCCCAAAGCGGCAGAAATGGAGGTAGAAGAATGTCCTACTCCAAAGGTGTCAAAGACACTTTCGCTGCGTTTTGGAAAGCCCGAAAGACCTCCTAACTGACGATTGGTATGAAACAAGGCGTTACGCCCCGTTAAAATTTTATGTCCGTAGGCCTGATGGCCAACATCCCAAACCAATAAGTCTTCAGGGGTTTGAAATAGATAATGCAAAGCAATGGTAAGCTCTATAACCCCGAGGCTGGCCCCCAAATGTCCTTCTTTGCTAGCAACCACATCAATGATAAAGGCACGCAGTTCCGCAGCCAATTGCGGCAATTGTGAGGGCTGCAATGTACGCAGATCTTCTGGGTGCTGTATCTGATCTAAGAGGCTTTTTGACATAAAACAAAAGTACGAGTTTTATAAATGATTTGCTTTTCGTAATATTGAAAATATTTTGAAAAAATGATACAGCCCTTTGACGATACCTATTTTATGAACAAAGCCTTGCTAGAGGCTCAATATGCCTTTGACATGGGCGAAGTTCCGGTGGGTGCTGTGATTACCTTTAAAGATCAAATAATTGCCAGAGCCCACAATTTAACGGAAACCCTAAACGACGTAACGGCCCATGCAGAAATGCAAGCTTTTACAGCAGCTGCAGACTTTTTAGGAGGTAAATATTTAAAGGATTGTACCTTATATGTCACCTTAGAACCTTGTCAGATGTGCGCGGGTGCCAGTTATTGGACGCAAATTGGTAAAATTGTGTACGGTGCTTCGGAGCCCGAGCGCGGTTTTGTATATTTAAAGACCACCCTGCATCCTAAAACCAAAGTAATTAAAGGGGTTTTAGCCGAAGCATGTAGCAATTTATTAAAGCGTTTTTTTATCGAAAAGCGCAATTTAAATTAAAACCCGTGCCTTTTATAGCACAGGTTATTACTATTTATTGACTGTCTACTACTTGAAACTTATCTAGTTGCACCGTCGTGCTAATTAGTCCATCTGCTCCAAGATATTGAAAACCGATGTGCACGGTTCCCGACAAACAGGATAAAGAAACCGCACCTGACTTGGTAAATTTTACCTGATAGCCTGAGCTTGGTCCTTCAGACAACACTGCGTCAATTGGAATCCATTGAGTTTTGCTTGGATCTCCTGCATAGTCTGTCGAGACAAATACACGTAAAGCAGTTCCGTTATCATAGCCTGTGTTGGTTTCGAAACTAAGCACAGCATGGTTATTCGCAAGTAAAGAGATTGGAGGAGAAACCAACCATACTTCTAGGGGGTTTTCTGCCGTGTCATAAGCAGAGAGTTCAAGGATTCTGTTGCCATTACTAGTTTTTGGTTTAAAAACTGTAAGCCCTTGATTGCTATTAATATTACTCCAACCTGCTGCCAGCAAGCTTGCATTGTTTTTGATATTTTCAAAATCTTCGTAGAGCAAAACTTTTGATCTTTGCATCGCTACCAGCTCACAACTTAGGTAATTTGGGTCACAACGAGCGGGATCTGTAAAGGAAACTGCTGCTGGACTATGAACAATGACAACCAAATACTTTGCAGAATAGTCTTTGGTTAATATACCTTCTATATGACCCTTTCCCGAGGGAATGATGACCGATTTAAAGCTCGAAAAAGTACTGGTTTGCAATCGAATATTAGTAGCGGTTGCACAATCTCGAAGCATTCTAAAACCATCAAACTCATCATAAGGTTCTCCAGCAAAACTTTTGTCTAACTGGTTTTTTTCAAATTGTTGGTTTTCTAGTCGAACCAATGTATTGAGTTGATTTTGAGTAATTGCCGTTGCTTGGACAACTTGTGGAACGAGCGTGGCCAATTCTGTCGATCGAAAGAGGTGTTCCTTGATGGCTGCAGCGGGAATGGCCACCAATTCTGATCGGTCTATAAAGCCCAAGGTATAGACTCCTGGCGCTGTATTTGAAGGATCTGGACTGGAGGATCCATCATCATAAGAAATAGACAGACCATCTAGTTTAATGTATATTTTACGCCCTAATTCAAAACGCTCGTTCAATGCCGGATCATTTACAAGAATGGCCAATCCTGAAGTAGGGTTCACAGCCTTGTCTTGAACGATGATTTTTTTGTAAAAATTACCTGTGGCGTCTGAAGAAACCACATAAGCTTCGGTATAAACGGGAGATTCTTCTATTGGGAAGGTGTACAAAAGGTCCTCATTAGAAGCAAAAGCCTGCTCAAGCGCCTTTTTTACAGTTGATAGGGTCGTGTTTGGGGTAATATTGGGTTCTTCGATAAGCAAATCTGGCAGTTCATAACTATCAAATTGCACACAAGAATTGAGAATTAACCCTATCAATAGAGTTTGGAAGAATATTTTAATTGTTTTCATAGCAAATTTTTTATGGTTAAAATCTAAAATTGAGGTTGATAAAATAGGTGGTGCCTCTACCATACCAATATTTGGCACCAAAAACAGGAATTTCCAAAGCCTTATCATCGCGAAGACTGCGATAATTAGCAGATCTAGCTTGCTCAAAACCGCCTGTTTTATAAACTGTATTTAACAGATTGTTTACAGAAATAAATAGACTGATAAATTTTTTATTAAGGATCCAGGAGGACCCACCTGTAAGGTTGATGGTGAAATAAGGATCAAATTGTTCTTGCTTTAAAAGAACTCTAGCTAAATCAGGGTCATAATCATTAAATGGGATTCCTGCATCGTTTGCAAAATTATTAGTTCGAGTTAGTGGGGCAATATCTATAAAAATAGCATCAAAATAATTAAGGGTAGCCCCCAACCACCAATAGTCGGGGTCATTGTAAGAAAAGCCCAAGGAATAGGCTTGTTGAGGGCCAGAAGCCAAGCGATAATTTTTTAAATAGGCAGGTCTTGCATCAAACTGAAAATCTGAATCTTCTGATTGCAAACTAAGCATTGGGTTATTGCTATACAGGTATTGCGCCATGCTGGCAACTGCCTTAAGACTTAGCGCAGAGGTGAGCTGAGTTTCTACAGCAAGCTCTAATCCACTGTGGTTTTTATCAATTCCGGTGAGCTGTTCTTGAACAAAAGCTGCTGTACCTCTGCCAGAGCCCCCAATACCATCGGCATAATAAAAAGAAACTTCACTGGCATTGTGTATGCTGGTATAAAACCCTGCAATACTAGCCTGAACCCTCGGGTTTCTGAGTTTATAACTAAGGTCTACACTGCCAATACTTTCTAAATTTAAGTTTGGTACGAGTTCTTGATGGATGCGTGGGTTTGAAAAACTCGAATTCAAATTGGGGGCCCTACCTAAATAGCCTGCATGGAATTCTAGCAAATGTCTTCCTGTAATTTTATAAAGCCCTCCTGCCTTAAGCCCAAAACCTGTAAAACTTGGTTTCTCTGAGTCTCCTAGTGAATTGTCAGGAAACTTGCCATTTTGATACAGCCCATGTCTTTGATATTGCGTTTGGCTAAAGTGGGCTGCCGCAAAAAATTCGGTTTTCGGAAATTGAAATTTTACTTGAGCAAAAGCCGATAGCAAACTTGCTTCTAATTGATACTTGTATTTAAACGGATCTCCTTCGGCCACGATTCTATTCGGCTCTAAAAGATTGTTTTGCTGCTTTGGAGCCGTGGCAAAGGCATCGACATCTAAAAATCCTGAGGATCCAAATAGATCCAAAACCTTTGCATACAAGTCCATGGTGCTATGGGAGTACAACAAATTACTCTGTAAGCTGATGTATGGATTGAAACTTGTTTCAAAAATACTATTGAGGGTCCACTGTTGGGTATCAGACCGATCTTCATAGTAAACATAGGCTGCCTGTCCTTTGTTTTGAGGATTGGCATTGGCCAGATACAAACGATTCCAATCCAATTGCCCATCGGTCACAAAGGCATTTTGAATCTCATACACATTCGGTAATCCCTGTCTTAGTGCATAACTTGGCAGTTTTTGATAGTAACTGGGGTCTGGGTTCGATCCTCCTAAACTTAAAACATTTGCTCCTTCTAATTGGCTGCCCGAAAAATCAATACGTGTGTTGGCTTGTTTGCCAAATTGATAGGTGAAATTGGTTTGTAGTGAACTGGTATTATTTAGATTCCAATAATGGTTGAGCATTAGGATGGGTTCTGCAACTTCTTTGATGCGAGCGTTTCTAATTTTTCCATTCTGAAATCCCCAATAGGCATTGTATCGAGGCCCTTTTAACTGGATGACTTCTTGGGTGTTTGGAGAAGATTTACCTCTCTTTACTGGAGTAAATATGCCTGTAAAATTGATGCTGTGCTTC
>Ga0129324_10001258_pt1 | contig 16628 bp, 15 predicted proteins | sample CPBDNA_7_FD_96879 | JGI IMG/M metagenome (GOLD analysis project Ga0129324, IMG submission 96879) | Freshwater to marine salinity gradient microbial communities from Chesapeake Bay, USA - CPBay_Spr_15_0.2_DNA | ecosystem: Environmental > Aquatic > Marine > Coastal | place: USA: Chesapeake Bay... | reverse complement strand
GACCAATTCAAAAGTCGTGATTATTTGTTTATTCAAAAGGATATTTACGATTACAAATTGGATTTTGAAATGTCTATTTTAGGCTATTATTTGAATCCCACTAATATTGATTTACGGAAATTATCGCTGAATATACTGAACCAAATGCGTCCTATTGAGCAATCTATTTCACGCAATGTATTTTCCAATTACAAATTTTATACTGAAGCCTTGAGTGACTACAATAATCACAAATGGACAGAGGGTCACTTAGGCGACCTTCTTTGTAATTTGGGTCAAGATTGGTCTTATAACAAAGACGATTTTGTCTCCAGTAGTCCCACTTATTGTAAAACAAATGACCCGAATGTCATGTACGGTTTAGTTCGCTATGTTAACTACCGTATTAATGACCAAGGTGGTTATGAAAACAAGGACAAAATTGAGACCAAGAATGCAGTAGGACAATTTGAATTCGACACCGACCAAAATGCATGGCTTTTAAAAAAAGGTGATTGGTTATCCTACGATACTCGTCATGACAATTATTATGTCGGTTTAGAAGATGTGCGGTTCCATTATCATGAACCCAATAATACAGTTTACTATACTGCCAATCGTGGTCTAGGAGCCGGTAAAATGGTAGTGGAACATGGTATTTTCAATCCCAAAAGTTTGACTGTACAAGAATCACGCTTTATGGAAATTGACGGACAAGGGTCGATTGAGAAAAACTGGACCATGTTTACTTATCCCGAAGACCCGAAATCGGTTTATATGGTCTACAAATGGCACCCATTGACCATTGGTAAAATCCAAAACAATCAATTGATTGTCACCAAAAAGACCGAAACACCGCATTTGTTCCATTACTGTAGAGGATCGATTGGAAGTATGGTAGTGGGTGATGAAATCTGGTTCTTATGCCATTGCGTATCGTACGAAGACCGTAGATACTACTATCATATTATGGTCATGTTGGATAAGAAGACTTTGGATGTGAAACGTGTATCGAATATGTTTACATTTGAAAAAGAGAAAGTGGAATATTGTTCCGGTATGGATTTAGTCGATTCTACAATTCGATTTGCCTATAGTACAATAGACCGTACTACCAAAGTGGTGAGTGTACCACTTAGTTGGTTTTGATTTGCTTGTTTTGTTTTTCTTGATGAAAAATTGAAACGGTTACTTTGATTTAGGATGAATTGGTGTAGCATAGTAAATAGTAAAATAGAATAGTAGATAGATTCATGTACAGTTATTCTCCTTTAAAAGATTATTCCATATGTATTCCTAAAGTACATATGAACATTAGCGAAACGACAATTCGCAATCGGTTCGTGGATACCGATATATTCACGATTCTACAGTACAAAGAAGTACCTTGGAAACATAATGTTCATTATAAGCGGATTTTAATGTATATTGATTGGAATAAATATCACAGTGAATATACGAATTATTTTGAACGATTGGAACATGGTCAGGCAATTCATTTAGTGGAATACCCGAATATTTACCATATTTATAAATATCGTCCTACTTATGTACAGGATAACAATCATTTATCCCATCAAGTATCGAAGGATTAGTGCAAACACTGCGGCGTGAACCAAAAGTCCAGCAGTTGTTGGGCATCCGTCACGGTTGGCAATGGAGACAACCTTGCCGAAAAATTTGTGGACCATTTTGAATGTGTACGGGTTGGCAATTAGAAGGAATAGGATGGTGGTCCAGATGGTGTATTTCCACTTCATGGTGGAATCACGTCCAGAAAATCCTTCTGGTCCTGGTCCTTCTGGTCCTGCGGTTTGTACATTTTGTTCTTCTTTTTTTTGTGGGTGGTTGGTCATTATGATCGATTATAGATAGTACTGAGAAAATGAATTATTTGGAACGCAATCCGAAAAAAACGCCTAAATATATGATCAATAAAAAGACGGGGTTCCCGACCATGAAAACCCATAAACTACAACTGGTCGACATAATCGTCGTCATCAGTGTCGTTATTTTTTTTACTGTTTTTGAGAGAATTAATTGACCTCCTTATACTAGTAGGAAATACACTTCTACACATGGGACATTCATACTGGACTAACTGTAGAAGACATTCCACACATAAATTGTGATTACAATGAGTCTTGAATTGAAAAGATGTGGAATCGGTATAACATACACAACAATTGATACCAATATCTTCTATTGTGGTTACTATTTTGGCACTTTTATCGAGTTCTTTTTCGATGTCTTTTATGGGTTTATTGACTGTAGAAAATATGCCTAAAGTTTCTTGGGAAAGATTTGGATCTGGAGTTGGATCTGGATTTCTCTCCAATTCATTTTGTTTAGGCATTTCTCCTAAAGTAATTGGATTGATCATCCGGGACAAAGAACTGAAGTGAATGTTTATCGGCGAAGGATTCATTTTAGGAATTTTGAGAGAAATCCATTTATATGAAAAATTGAAAAGCATTTAGGAGTTTTTGCTAAATGAATCAAATGAAATCCAAATTTCAAAAACCTTTTTGAAAAATCAATTTAGAGAGAAATCATTCAAAACAAAATAGATCCAATCCAATTCAATTCAAAAAAGATGGGTGTCGATATTTACGGTAAAAACGAAAATCATGAAGACGGAAACTACTTTCGAGCGAGTTGGTGGGGATGGAGACCAATATTAGCAATATGTGACCATGCTATTAAAACAAATGATTTGCATATTTCTACAGATGGTTGGGACAGCAATGATGGTGGTGGTCTAACTAGTCAAGAAAATTGTACAAAATTGGCTACATGTATTGATACCTATTTGGATCAAATCGACGAAGAAAACGAGACAGTGTATGCCAATTTCGGTTATTGGAGGTATACTAATATAGATGACAAAATGCCACCTCAAGATGTAGTGGATAAATTAAACCAACAATACCCCATTGGTAGTCTACTGTACAGACCTATTGTATTGGATGATGGTGGCAATGGTGAAGAATGCAAAGATGAAGATACAGTATGTCCGGACCATTTAGTAGACGTTCCGCATATTCAAGAGTTTAGTCTATTTTTAAAACATTGCGATGGGTTTGCCATTTGGTAAAAGAGAAAACCAACATTAAATTTTAAAAAAAGAAAAAAAGAAAAAAAGAAAAAAAGAAAAAAAGAAAAAAAGAAAAAATACAATAAAAAACGACCCCTTTTTTATTGTAGTTTATCGAGTACTGTTTTGTACAGGAATCCCGTACAAAATCCCCACCCGATTATGCTGATTCCAAGTATATAGAACCATTTTTGATAGTAATAAACAACCATAATTGTACCTAAACTGAAAAAGGAACCGAAAAAAAACCGTCAAGTGTTTGGTGGACCATCATCATTACCACCAAATACGTTTTCTTCACTATATTGAAGGTATAGGAAACCGTCCTTATCTTTGTACTGTTGATACACTTCATTTACAGTAGCATTACTCGGTGGAATAACTGGTCCAATAAACAAAAAAATGGCCTTTTCGGCGGGTAACTGTAGACGCCGGCGTATAATAAAGACGAATTGTCCAGTGGTTAAATCCACCGGGACTAAATATTTCTTTTTATCTAAACCATTCATTTTGCTTTTTGTAGAACGCTCGCATATAATCGGGATTCGATCAGGGTATTTAGTCAAAACCCGACCGGATTCCATTTTCCGTTGTGCTAAAGTAAATTCTTTTTTGAATTCCATAATAGAAAAAGAATAGTAGAAAAAAAGGGTTGTATTGAATGGTGATTTAAAATAGGAATGAGTGTTTAGGCGAGAATATACAATAGATGGGAAATAACTATTTAGGTGGATTTCTATTCAATACAATCCAATTCTATTTTTGAGAGAGATTATTCTTCTACAGTAAATCACTCATGGGTATACAAGAAGATGTTTTACAAATGCCAAATGTTTTCCGATGAAGTTCTGTGATTCCAAATTCCCGGATGGCATCCAAATGGGCTTTTGTTCCATATCCTTTATGGTTATCCATTTTGTATCTTTCCTTTAATTTAGGATATTGTTCACATAAATCCAAAATATATCGATCGCGCGATACTTTAGCCAAAATCGATGCTGCCGCAATATGCGCAAATTTATTGTCTCCACCGGTAAATGCCTTACCGGGTATAACTTCTTCGTCAACATGAACAGCAGGACAATCATTGCCATCTATACATAGGAAATATGGCACTGTGTTGCTGGTTATTGTTGTTTCTTCTACAGATTTATTACGCAATTGTTCTACACATTGTACAGCACAAGTATGCATTGCTTTCAAAACCGCTTCGCGAATATTGATTTCGTCAATGACTTTAGGTTCTACGAATTCGACGTGATACACTAATGCTTTAGCACGTACATAATCGTACATTTCATCGAGTTTTTTCTTGGTTAATTTTTTACTGTCGCGAATATGAGTAGTATCTACGGAACCATCTTTAGGCAAAACTACTCCGGCTACACACAATGGTCCAAATAGTGGACCACGACCGGCTTCATCGATGCCGATTTCATACAAGTGTTGTTCTGGTTGATAATTCACTGGTAAAGGTTCGGGTTTTGTACGTGCTGGTTTTGGATTGACTGTAGAAGAATTCGATGCCATTATTTTTGTCTCGGTTTGGGTTTTTTGATTTTATTTTGATATGATTTTATTTTGATGTACTTTAGTTTGTTTTTGTTATTTACCATAATGGACAACTAAAACCTAGTTGTTTCAATTTTTCCTTTTTTCCATGTTTTTTTACCTGTATATACTATAATCTAAACCAAATTTATAATGGCATCAACATATCGATTAAGTGGCCTAACTATATTCTTAATTCTTTTAGCCGTATTATTGATTGGCTACTTGTTAAACCATACATGGGAATATTTTAGTAATAGAGTAAGTGAAGGATTCGATTCGGATTTCACTAAAAGTACATACTCTACTACATTAGATGGATATTCCAAAAATTCGAAAAAGGTAATAAAAATTGTAGATAATTTAATCTATTTTGATCCTGTAAACAAAGCATTAATAGAGACTCAACCCAATGATGATGGAATATCATCAACGCTTTATATCAAAAGGAGAGACAATGTAGACCTTAGTTTCAATACCAGTGGTGTTGAATATCGTGTTGTAGAAATAGGTAATGGTAAGGGTAAAATCGATTTTCACTCATCGGTTACTGGTGATGTATCCCAAGCCATGCCTAGTGGTACAGTAAAAAGTGTAAAAGATACTTTCAATGCTGAAACTGATTTATCTTTTGTATATATGGATATAAGTGGTATTAATTTCAATGACGACTCTACATTTAGTGCTGCTACCATGTATAAAACCACCGATTCCTCCGTGGCTACCAGTAATACTGACTACCCACAATTGATTGATACTAAAGATGCTACAGATGCCAATAGTTACCGTAGATTTGAACGTATTCAGGTGGTACCTGGATTTGAAGCATCCTTGGCTGAAAAACCGAAAAGCGCAGTAGCACAAAATATCATTTATACTAGCAAAGACAATAAATATGGTGTGTTTATATTTCCACTATCAGTAAATAGTTCGGATACGTCGATTTCATTTATCCATGTGGTTAATTTATATAGCAAATCACACGATAAGACGTTCTTCTTTAATGGCTCTCAGGTTGAAGTCATTAATGTAAATGATAAACTATTTGGAGCCTATGATTCCAACGGTTCTAAAACCTATGCCGAACACTCATCGGGACCGGCTGATACAAGTACATTAGGATTTGATGGTGTGATCCAAGATGTAAAACCCAGTGAATTTGCATCCAATGGAGAAGATCTCAAAGTAGATGCGAGTTACAATGAAGACAAAAAGGTGTTTTATTTTGCGGCACGGTCCGGTACAACTGCAATAAGAGCCTTTTTTAAGGTTGTAATGGATGAAAATGATAAACCAATTATTGAACTAATCAAACGTGATATGAGCAGTACACATAATAATGGTAGCAATGACGAAGATAGTGATAGCGATGATGATGACGATGTTAGTGTTTCCAGTGATAATAGCGATGATAGTAAATCAAAAAAGAAAAAAGGCACTTTTAAGGAACTCACTGATGCAATGAAACTAATTAACCAAATGCAAGGTTTATTCGGTTCATCGGATAGCAACTATTTATTGAAAACCGAAGTCGTACCCCCGGTTTGTCCTACTTGTCCATCGTGCCCCGCTGGCAGTGGTGTTTGTACAAACTGCGGTGGAAATGGTGGTAGTGGAACCAAGACTGGAAGTGGAGACAGTGCATCCAGTTTGGCTCGCGATGCCGGTACAGGTGCCACCAATCTAGTCCGCGATGGAGCAGACGGTGCTACCAATATTGCCCGAGATACCGCATCAGGTACTCTTGAAGTTGGAAAAGACGTAGTATCCGGTACAAAAGACACGGTCGGTCAAGTAGCATCCGGTACAGGTGAATTCGTAAAAGACGGAGCATCAGGTGTATATGGTGCCGCTAAAGACGTGACACAAGGAACTGTAGGATTAGGCCGTGATATCGTACAAGGTGTTGGTGGCATTTTCGGAGGTGGTTCAGGTGGAGCAGGCCCATCTACAGCAAATGGTGGTTATTACAATTCATATGGTGGACCAGGTGGAAATGGATACCCCCAACCAGGACCACAAGTACCCGGGGGATACATGAACCCAGGCCAATACCAAACACCAGGACAAGACCCATATAGTTATTATGGTGCTGTACCCGGAAAAGCCAGTGGAGCAAATTATATGCCCCGTACCGCAGATTTCAGTTCATTCGGTCGTTAAACTCGTAAAATAAGAAACTAATACAAGAATATACATAAATCATATTTTGGGTATATTCCTAACCATCAAATTCAAAAATAAATTATATTGTAAAAAAATGAGGTCGAGAGAAAAGTCCATAAACAACGCAGAAAAGAAAGTTTTCTCACTGTATAACGATATGTTGGACCGTACAAAAATACAACATGAAATATCCACCATTTTGTCTCAATTCGATGATCAATGTCAATCCACTACAATCAAAAAAGGAATATATATCTACGGTTATCCCGGTACTGGTAAAACGACCTTCGTAGAATCGTTATTGAAATCGCTGAATTATGACGTTATTATGTACAATGCCGGAGATGTACGGAACAAAACCTTGTTTCAAACCATAGACAGTAATCATATATCGAATCGCAATGTATTGGACTTGATGTGCAATCGTGTACGGAAAATCGCCATTGTAATGGACGAGATCGACGGTATGAACAATGGAGACAAAGGTGGTATCGATGCACTGATTAAACTCATCCGGCAAAAGAAGACGAAAAAACAGCGCGGTGAAAATACGACACTCAATCCCATTTTCTGTATAGGGAACCACGAAAATGACAAGAAAATCCGCGAACTAATGAAGGCATGTCATGTCTTTGAATTGAAAAAACCGACACATGTTCAAACGGACCAATTGCTAACACATGGATTGCCCCCATTTGCCACATTTCCAGTAGAATTCCGCAAGCATATTATTGACTACATCCAAGGAGACCTCCGGAAATTCCGTTTTTTGTCTCAAATTTGGAAAACCAAACCTCATATGATTTCTTCTACAGTATTGCAAAACATTTTCCATTTGAAAACATCGAATGAAGACGCGAAAAAGATTGCGTGGAAATTGTTAAATAATAATATTCCTATTGATGAACATAATGTATTCATGAATGAGACTGACCGTACAACAGTTGCTTTATTGTGGCACGAAAACATAGGCGGTCTTTTGTCTCAACATCCTAATGAAAAGGCCTTTCCCTTTTATTGTAAATTGCTAAACAATATGTGTTATGCCGATTATATCAGCCGGATCACATTCCAAAGTCAAATCTGGCAATTCAATGAAATGACGTCCTTAATTAAGACATTTTATAACAATCAAATGTATCATCGCGAATTTCCCAAAACGCCTAAACCAATTCAATTGGACCAAATCGATTTCACAAAAGTGTTGACGAAATATTCCACTGAATACAACAATCAACTCTTTCTACAGAGTTTATGCCAAAGAATGACCATGGATAAAAAAGACGTCATTTGCTTTTTCCAAGAACTACGTGTACTGTACGGTGAACTATTCTATTTGAATACGGAAAAACTACATCGTGTAGAGGGATTATTGCAAAAAGACGAAATTGATGTATTGGATATCAAGCGCGTGTATCGTTTTCTCGATAAAAATGTAAAAAAAGAAGACTTGTTAGAGTATGAACCCGATTATTGATCATAAAAGTCATATAAATGAAAATGCCTAAATATAAATAATTATTCTTCCAAACAAAGAATTATTATTTTTTGGAGAAAATTAGAAAGTCACTAAATCAATACGTCCACCACCAAAATCAAAAAATCTCCTATATCCCTAAATATGAAAATTTTGTCTCAAATCATACCTTTTGTCTTTTCTACAGTAAAAGAGTTTCGTATTGATGAATCGCATGCCATTGGACATGCATTCGATGTACTACATCATGCACATGTGAATTGGAAAAGTTCATTGGAAACTTACCCACATTTAGAAGACCAACAAAATGTTATTTATACATCGGCTTTAGTACATGATTTATGTGATGCTAAATATGTGGACCCTCAGAAAGGTTTAGCCAAAATCCAATATTATTTAGCCGGTCAAACCGAACTAAGCCCAGTCGAAATTAAAGCCGTCAGTTCTATTATCACTACCATGTCGTATTCCAAAGTGCAAAAAAAAGGATTTCCCACTTTAGGTACTCATCAATATGCATATCATATTGTACGAGAAGCCGATTTATTAGCCGCATATAGTCCTGACCGTAGTATACTGTACAATATGTACTGTGTGGATCCAGATTGGAAACAGGCCACTAAAAATTCGCATAATTTAATGCGCAATCGAGTATGGAAACACGGCGAAGATAAATTATTTTTGACTCCTTATGGGAAAAACCTGTACAAAGAATACGAAGCAGAATCGCGTCGACGCATGGATGTGTGGTTGCAAATTCTTCACGATTCTACAATCACCACGGGCACTTCCGGTGTGGATTTACACAAAACGGGATATATGTATTCTGCCGTGGATACTGGTGGCACTGTAGACGGAATTGGTGGCACTGTAGACGGAACTGGTACTTGAACATTGGGTAAATTATCCTCCATTGAAGCCTGTACACTAGCATCGGCCAATACAACACCTATTTCTTCTACAGTATTCGTATTGGCATTTTTCTCCTTTTCCAAAAGTTCGGCTTTGGCTTTCCATTCTAGTAGTTGCGCTTTCATTTTTGTATTCAGACCTTCCAAAACCCCAATTTTCCGTCCTTGATCTTCTACAGTATCTTGAAGGGGATTTTTCCCCGATTGAAAAGAGTGTAAATGCTGTTTCAATACTTGAATTTCTTGTTGTTGTTTTTTCAGTATTTCGGCTACTTCGGGCATTGTCATGGGTCGTTGTGGTTTGCCGTTTTCTTGTACCATGATTTGCATATTATTGGAGCGCATTTGTTCTCGTTGTGCTTCCAAGACTTTCATTTGTTCCAATACGTCCGGTTTCATGGTAGGTTCGCCCGGTTTGTATGTTTCCAATAGACTATCGATTTTTTCCATGAAAAAGTCTTTGACCGGTTTTTCGTATTGTTGGCGAATAAACTCATCTACAGTTTTCGTCGACGGTTTGAATGTAGGATTGTCATTTTTCAGCAATTTCTTTTTGTCGAATGTATTGTGATTATGAGAGAAAACCAAAATAGTTTTCATGGGGTCTAACTGTACAAAAGGTATTGTATAATTTTTTAAAAACTCGCGTTCTTCGGCTAATGAGGCGGATGGATTGTATTGGGTCTGGCTCAATAATTCTTTACGGAAAGCAAATGTTCCGGCCGTAGCATGGTTGGGCCCGTAGGGCCCTCCTTGGTACATTTGTTGAATGTGCTTAAAGTAGACGTAAATTTCACTGGAACCGGCACATAACGCATTTGCGTTTTTCAATAGTGTATCTACGGCGTGTTCTACGCGTTCGGGTGGATAATAATCATCGTCGTCAATATAGACCAAAATCGAACCATTTGTTCTACAGTGCGTATAATTGCGTTTCGCCCCCAGTGTCATTTTGTCTTGTACAGGATAATAGTGTATTTTTGGTACATTGGGAACATTTTCTAGCAACTCGCCTATTTTATCCGTACCGTCATCTACAATAATCCATTCCATGCATTCCTTGGGGTACGTTTGGTTTTGAATACAAGCAATCATAGATTGAATAAACGGTCTACGGTTGAAAGTAGGTGTACATAAACTTACCAAAGGGCGATTTGGTAGTTGTGGTTGTGACTGAGTTTTTTTCTTGTTGTTTTTACCCATGTTTTTAATTATAGTAGAATAGCATTTCTATTATAATTGGTTTTTTCTATAGTTTATTTAATCTTGTAAACGATCTTTCAAAAATTTCAGCACATATCTGTTTTCCAAAACGGTATTCCGGTCTATTTTATCGGGCTGTTCATCTCCATTATAGGGGAAAATTTCATTGTATGTTTCTATAATCTTTTTTACTTTGCTTTCTTCATCATCTTCTGCTATTTCCACTTTTGTATTAATCCCAGCAACCGCTTTTTCCAAATATTCTAAAACGGATTTATCATCTTTTGTTGTGCTAAGGAAAGGGATGACTTCATTTATGGCATTTATGAATGATTTTAAATTCTTTTCCACAGTTTCATAATCTTTATCTACAAGATCTCTCAAATCACCAGTTGATTTATCTTTATACTCATCGGGATCACCCTCTGTTCCAATTTCTTTCATACGTTCGTATATTTTACTATAATTGTGGTCTTTCAAATTATCACTAATTGTACCCGTTTCTTTTTCTTTCATTTTTTGATATGTTTCAAATATCAATAGGCCTAATGATAACCATTTTGAATTATTGTTTTGTTTTCCCACTACTGCCGTTGTAGAACTCAATAAGACTTCTCCTAATTTCGTTTGGTTGTCCCCTCTGGATGCCAGTGCAAACAAGATAATCAGTGCTATTACAGTTAATAGTATATTGGATATTAAACTACCTCTCAATTCAACACCATCGATCTTACTTACATTGTACCGTCCCATAATCAATTCCATAAATTTCCACAAGAAAAAGATCAAATAGGCTACCCATAGAAAATTGTATACTTTTACGCCTAAAATGTCCTGGGGACGAACATTGAATATTTCCTTCAATTTATTATCCGGAAACAAATCGGTATTTAATCTGCCAATATCGACTTTACATGAATAAAAGTAATAAAATACGTATACGCTAAAGAACAATTGTGTAATTGGAGCCAATACGAGTACCAAAATCAATTGCAACAATAGAACAACCAAGTATTTCCATGTATAAGTACTCCATTTCCGGATTTCATCTGCATCGGGTGTAATAATAAACATGACAAAGCCCAGTAAAATAAAAATATAAATCATAGGATTGGCCCTTAGTTTGAAAATATTTACTATTGAATCCATTAACATCGGTATAAAGAAATACACCATAAACCATGAAATAATAAACAAAAACACGAATTTGCTAATACGTTCTAAACCCATAAAACGGATAAACTTCGGCAAATACACACCGTACAGAGTATAAACAAGCAAAGGACCAATATAGGAAAACGATAAAATGATATTCCTAATAGGAAATGGTATGTAGTCATTAGCAAACAAATGACCTGGTCGCGCACAAGGTCCATCTGATGCGAAATACAGTACACATGTAAAAGCATAGGCCAATGGTATGGAGAAAAATTCACACGCACTCTTGGTAATCCAATCGGCATCGTTATTCACTTTACGTTTGTATTCTTCTTTTGAATACTCTTTACATTCATTGTGGCCACAAACGACAGCCCCCATTTTGGCTATAATCCGCAAAACACAGTAGGGAGAATACACCACTGCTCCAAAAAGACTGGTCAATGCTCCTGGTATCCGCATTGGTTTTTTGAAATCGTCGAAAGTCACTGTTTTGAAACCACATTCTTTTCCGAATAAAAGGGAAATGAAAAACATGAAAAAGCCCATAATGGCAATCATCATGGATAATCGGGCTGATTTTTTCATTAGATTTTGGATTACCAGACCCAATATTATGGCCATAATAATGGCAACGGAAAAGGCAATTGTAATACGTTGACCCCATTCTTTTCCCTTTTTATTATTTTTGGATATGAAGCCTTCTTCTATATTATTTGGGGCATCATTGTCATCCCCACCCCCATCGTCCCAAATACTATCACCACCGCTTTTTTCACTAATATCAACATCTTCTACAGTAACATCAAGAGGAGTAGCATTGGTGGCCACCGGTATGGAATTGACAGTAGAAGATTTAATATCCTCTGTTTCGGTAGTATTTAATGTAGGCAATACATCTATATTTTTATAATTATTTTTTATTGCCTTTTTTTGTAGTACTTTTTTCAATCGGTCTTCCATATAACATATAAAATATATAAAACAAAACTATATACTTTAAACAGAATATAAACGAAGTAAAACGAATCATCCTAAAAGCGCCACCCAACTGAAAACACCCTAAACTGGGGGATACATCCCACATACCCCCTGGCTCCGCGCCTTGCTTGGGGGTATAGGTAGAAAACAAGTCAATAAAGGATATCCTGTACAAAAGGTATAACGTGGAACGGAGGGAGTGTGAGGGAACCTTTAGGTTCCCTCATTAGCGCGCATACATCATTCCACAACTTCCTCCAATAAACGACAATATATTATATCTTTCTTCAAACAAAGTCAAATTATAAGTATATTCGTACAGTCTCCAATTCGATTTATTCACAGCAATTGCTTCTCCATCGGCATTGCAAATCACTTCATAATTAGAATTACGAGCATCTACTTGTGGAATATAAGTGACGAATTCCAATTCAATATTTTTGAACTTGCCTAAATTTATGGCTCCTGATGGTTGATACGACCGCGGATTCGTGTCCAAACAAAATTGGTAACAATACAATCCTTCACGAGCATAACCATGTGTACGGGCATATTTCTCAATGTACTCAAATGCACCTCGTGGAAGGGTATTTTCGCGGTATTTACCATCTAGTACAATACCTAAACTCTCCATAATAGCCTTGTGATTTTCTACATTGTAATCACCACTTATAAAAATACCTGTATTGAATCGTTTGCCATTTTCAACCGGGTGTAATAATAATACAGGTGGAGGTTGTTGAACATCACTCGGTAAATTTTTGTACGGCCAATTGCTATAATTCGTCCATTCATTTCGCATATTGACGTCGTTCCGTTGAAAGTACCACATCCAACTGGAAATCATTCCATTTGTCTCCACTTTTACTTTTTTGGAACCATATATATTTTCATATTTATGTGTAAACACTTCTTTTACTAAATAGACTTGGTCTTCTTGTGCGAATTTCGTGGCCTCTTCTTTCGTCAAAAAAGCATATGTCGATAACAAATGAATATCTGCATTCCATGTACTCACTGTACTGGCATATGCATCTGTGTCGGGATTGCCATAATTAGATGGATAATCTTCTGGATATAACCAAGAGTCAGAGGCATAATTGCCACTAGTATCGGTAGCCTGTACAATGTTCTGTTTTAATGGACTCTGTAGAAAGCGATACATTTGGAATCGGTCTTGGTTGAACTCAGGTCGAATGTACGGATACATATAATCACCTCCATCTTCGTCTATGTCAAATATATCGCGGACTTGGAATAAATCCTGTATAGGTCGCATAGTAATGTTGATTTCTACTTCATTGTACTGTAGAGCCACTAAAGGCAATGCACAACGAGTATCATTCATATACCATGTATGTAGTGGAATATAGAGATTGCGTCCGCGTATAGACGGTTCCACTCCATCACTAGTAGTAATACCTTCTTGATAAAACGCATTGGGATACGTATTGGACCGACCATGTGCTAATCCTGGATTGTTCAATTCGGGTACATTTCCAGTCATTTCCCGGAATGCTTTTTTCTTGGTTTCTGTATAATCACGGTCGACCATAGCACTCAAATATTCCCCACTATATCGGGCCAATGTAAATGCACCGCATAATACTTCCACTTCTTGTATCATTTGAGCCCCTAAATCTTCAATCCAACGGAATTCATAGGGTGCCCATTTGTTATTATTGTGATTGTTTTCATTTACAGTAAGCCCTTCATTATTTACCTGCTTGCTAATGGGGGGATATACGGGACTCCAAATATCGGGTAAAGTGACGACTAAATATGTATCCAATAACAGTTCCGCATAACGAGGTATTTTGAATGTAAAACGAGAAGGTTCGGATAATCTCAAATCACGAGAACCGCTATAATCGATACGGAATTTCTGTAGACCAAAATTAGTATATTTACTGTAAACCGTGCTGAAAAATGTTTTACAAGGATTGCCATTTAAAAATAAATTGGCATTTCCAATAGCGATTAAATTCAATAAACCACCGGCCATTATTTTTTAATTACTATAATGTTTCTACTGTATAGATTATGAATGAATAAATAAATTGGGTGAATAATAGTAGTATATAAAATATATCTCTATTATATAATTCTTGTTTTTTTAAACCTTATTATACATATAGAACCCCATTATAGAAATATAGAGTAATAATAAAAAAAATGAACTTTTCGTCTAAACTTTTGATCACTTTAGTATTATGCATTGTCGTTTATTTACTATATTCTATTGTTCTCTACCGTAAAGAATACTATGAATCTTATTATTTAGCACCGAAAACGGAATCCGTTGAAAAAGTGGAACCCTTTGAATCATTTCCTTTGATTAAATCCAATAATACAGTGAATTTGCCCATTATGGAATATGCTATTATGTCTTCGTGGAACAGTGCTTTAGAAACGAGCAACAAAGTGTCTTTACAAGCAATAGAACGAGTATTAAAACGCGGTTATCGTTTTATTGATATGGAATTGTATTTAGTAGATGATCAAGTACAGGTCAGTTACTCCAGTGAAACTGGTTCAGATGTTATGGAAAGTGAACCGATTTTATTTTTCGATGTGTGTAAATTGATTGCCACACAAGCATTTTATGTAAGTAATAACGAAGACCCTTTATTTTTGCATCTACGGGTACGTACACCTGGTGAAGCAATTTATCCTAAAATTGCCGACTCTTTAGTAGGTCATTTTGAATCGCATTTGTACAAAAAAGACGTGACGAAGAATACATTATTTTCTGACATTCAAGGTAAAATCGTGGTTGTATTTGATATGTTGGTATCGAGTGGAATTCGTAATTATGAATGCAAAGGGAACTGTAGAGTCAATATGAAAGGATTGGTCTCGACTTATTCGGGTTCTTCAACCTTGGTATCATCGAAACAACATGTGAAAATAGATGAACCCAAACGGGGACTGGAAATGAAAGACGATGAGAAACTTAGAACCAATGTACGAAAATGGCAAATGGTGACTCATGGGTTAGGCGTGGATTATGAGAAACAAAATAGTGAACATTTTACTAAATTACTATTGGAACATAGTGTACAGATTATACCCCATAAATTATATTCTATGGATGAAAATATTGATAAATATGAGGAGTTTTTCATGACCAATGGAAAACGGGCTTTTGTTCCATTGGCGGTAGCACTTCGCGATGGACTACTTGTGAACTAATTGTGTATGTATATATGTGTGTGTGTGTGAAATGAAACAGTAGAAAAAAGGATTATTTTTGTACTGTTATTTTGCTGGTTACGGTTTCTTATTGGATTTTGTTTTACGGTCTTTACCTTTTTTCAATGGTTTTTGTTTTTGTTTTTGTTTTTGTGTTTTCTTATTTAAACGTTGTTTTTTCGATGAATTGAGAGAAACCAATCCAATAAAAACATCGATTTTATCATCATCTACACATTGACAGTCTTCTACAGTAGGCAATGGTCGCTCGATTTCGTCTAATGTGTAATAAGCCATCGTAGGTCGGGGGTCCATTTCCAATCCTCTTGGTACGGATAAATGTGCCGGTAATTGTGCGTCATTATTATGATTATGAACTGCAATCATTTTGTTCAGTTGTCTCTACAATAACTCTACATTTTATACCAGTGAAGATTTGATATGGGGACGCCTTTATGGGCGTCATTTCAAATTGTTACTGGTATCTGACCCTGAAAGATTGAAAATGGTTTATACCATTGGTTTTACACGCAATTCATGAACTTCTTTCGTAGTACGGTGGTCCTTTAAATATTGCAATACATATGATTTTTGGTCCTGGTCTTGAATTAATTCTCCTAAAGTTTTATCCAAATACCCAAATGTTATTCCACTGTATTGTTTACGCGGTACAAGATTGATTTGTCGACCGGACAATTTAATGGTACGGTTTTCTAAATTGTTTGTTTTCATTAATTCGACAATGGAATCCTGTAGAAGTTGCTTTTGTTCACGCAAGGCTTTCTGGCGTTCGGCTAGTTCTTGTAATTCATTATCGATATTCAAATAAGATTGTAATTTTTGAGACAATTCGGTTGTTTGCAATGCCATATTATTGTCTACCATATACAATAGTGATAACTACTGTTTT
>Ga0129324_10001257_pt1 | contig 16633 bp, 23 predicted proteins | sample CPBDNA_7_FD_96879 | JGI IMG/M metagenome (GOLD analysis project Ga0129324, IMG submission 96879) | Freshwater to marine salinity gradient microbial communities from Chesapeake Bay, USA - CPBay_Spr_15_0.2_DNA | ecosystem: Environmental > Aquatic > Marine > Coastal | place: USA: Chesapeake Bay... | reverse complement strand
TATGAGCCTTCCGTCTCTTGTAGGCGTCTAATCGAATTTCTATAAAGTCGACTAGAATCTCCTCCGCCGACGCGTACTTGCGAATGCCTTTGGTTGGGTGAAACAAGTGCATGTTGGTGGTGTTGATATTTTTTGTGAGTTTGAGATTCTTGGGATCCACACCCCATACTTCAAAGTCTACCAGCTCTGTAGTACAATTGTTTTTGTAACCACCCAAGGTACCCTTTTCAATAAGCGAGTCGAGGTATTCCTTATAATCCTGAGTCCATTTACCAGGTGGGAGTTCCGTGATCCGGAACCTGTCGCCACCCATCGGTTGAGCGGTGCCATGTGCCACCCAGGTACCTTCGTCCTCTTTCACCACGCGACCAGTGAAGCCCCTAATCCACGGAGACATCGGTTTTATATCCTTACCCGATAGAACGTTAAGGATATTAGTCTTGATATCTTCTGGGTTGTAAGACGGGATGGAGGTACTGAACCCGGTACCGATGCCCTCTGTACCGTTCACAAGCACAACGGGTAACTGGGGAATATAGTACTCTGGTTCTATAGACTTGCCATCATCGTCAAGATATTTGAGGATCGGATCATCCAAGACGTTGAAAATGTTTTTAGCCTCTGGAGTGATATTAGTGAAGATATACCTTGTCTGGCTGGCATCCTTCCCACCCTGTAAACGAGTGCCAAACTGTCCACCGGGATACAACATGTTCACGTTATTAGAACCGGTGAAGTCCTGTGCCAGCTTTACGATCGTATCTGCCATAGATACTTCACCGTGGTGGTAGCTAGTGAACTGAGCAGTCATTGCAGCCAACTGCGCCACCTTCATTTCTTTGGTTATATTTTTGTGCAGGCATGTATACATAGCCTTGCGCTGTGACGGTTTGAACCCGTCAACCAGATTGGCGATAGATCGGTGAAGATCGGCCAAACTAAAGTTTACAAGATCCTTGTAGATGAAATCGGTAACCGATAAATTGTTAATCTTACCATAAGGTACCTCGAGTTCGTTCTTGGGTTTGGCGGTACTGTTGAGAAGCCACTGCTTGCGGTGGTCTGTGTGTTTCTTATCAAACGCCAAAATTAGCGACTTCTGGGCCAACTCGTCAGCCTCAAATTTCACCGTAAGTTTGTCTAGGTTTCTGAAATACTCCTGAGCCTCTTTTGAAGTCGAAGTACCCAGACCCTTGTAATACTTTACAGTCCAACCACTCTTACCCTGACCCCACCAATCGCGAAACGCAGAGTCTGTATAGAAAGAATGCACCGTTGAACCCTTTGAGGCCTTGATAATCGGAGTCACCAGGCTTACTACAAACCCCAGTGTTAACAGAGACGGCCAGAAATATTCAATCATATTGAGTATAAGACCCTTGATGTGTGAACCGTCGTTGTCCGCATCCGTCATAATCATCAAATGACCGTACCTAAGCTCAGAGAGTGACGTATATTCCTTCTCTTGCTGAAGCCCAATAATTTTCTTGAGATCGGAAAATTCCTGGTTGGTCATCAGCTGTTTGACAGAAGCCTCTCGCACATTCTTACACTTGCCCCGCAACGGGAATACACCGTAACGGTCGCGCCCAACAACCGTCAAACCAGCAATGGCCAAAGCCTTTGCGGAATCACCCTCTGTAACTATGAGGGTGGTTTGTCCCGATTTGGCGGTACCGGCCCAGTTTGCATCATCCAGCTTGGGTATCCCGGTAATCTTGGACTTTCGAGCACCGTCTGTTTTTTTGAGTTCTTTTTGCTCTCTAAACTTGGAAATTGCCATGACCTCGTCCTGGATACCAGTTTTGAGGACCGACTTTACAAACGCCTGTGTAAATTGGAAGCTACTCCCAAAGGACTGAACCTTCGATGTACAATCAGACTTGACCTGACTACCAAAGGAAGGATTGACCAGTGTTGCCCGCACAAACAGAAACATGGTGGATTTGACGTACTGGGGCCTCAGTTGGATCTTTTTACCCAATTCTTCGATAATACCATTCGTAATACCGTTGGCTACGTGATCCACGTGAGAACCACCCTTTGTCGTACAGATACCATTTACAAAAGACATTTGCTGAAATCCGCTGTCAGATGGCGCCACAGCCACTGTCCACCTGTCGGTCGAATGAACAACCACCTTTGTATCGCTGTCAAGGTACATCTTGCAGTAATTATCGAACGAGATCTTCTTGATAATTGACCCCTGAAACGAAATCTTACACTTTGTACTCGTACAAACCACGGCGTCCCACACCCTCTTTTCAATAATTTTGTAGAGAGAATCATCAAGCTCGGTCATCCCAAACCGAACCCAATCGGGTTGAAAGCAAATATTGACCGACGATTCCTTCCCAGCATACTTTGTAATCTTGGGTGGGTTACACTTGGTCATATTGTTCTCCCACTTTTGCTGATATTTGACTTTGTTTACTCCATCCTTAATGATCACAATAAATAACTTGGAGTACACATTCGCCAGCTTTGCACCGTACCCGTTACGACCCCCTGTCAGCCTGTTGTCGGAGTCGTTATAGTTGGTGCTGGTAAGTAGGTGTCCAAAGGTCAGCTCAGGGTTCCACAGACCCTCTGTTGGGTGTTTCTCAACGGTGACGCCTCCAAGCGGACCGGTATTTTCCACAGAGATCAGGCCACTTTCGCGATCCACCAGAATAGAAATGTTTTTGGCCTCATCGGGGTGCAGAGAGTTTCGATCGATAGCATTGACTAAGATTTCGTCAAATATCTTCAAAAGCGCAGGCGAGTATGATATAGGACTTTGGACAAATTTTTGTTCCTCCAGCACCCAGTAGGTACCAGTAGACTTTTCTGTCGGCCCAACATACGAGTCGGGCCTCAGAAGGATATGTTCAACGTGGGTGACCTTCTGAACTCGCTCCATTGGTATGTCTTATACTACAGGCGCCGTCCGCTCTTAAGTATCTTTCGTACCGATTTTTTTATATGCACTTTGTAAATGAAGTTTGGTCTCAAGGATACAAGTTTTATGTTGGTTGCTTTCGTTGGTATGCTTATACTGTTTTACTCTTACCTTATTCAGTCGCTTGCTTTATCTAACAAGAAGAAGGTGACCGATTATCCACTCGGTGGTATTATCCAGGGTAGTAACTTTATTATCACCGCATTAGCTGGGGTAGGGATCCTTGTTCTGGGGGTCGCGCTTAGTGACGATATTTTCGGCAAAGGTAACTTCAAAAATAAACTCTACCCAACCAACACGTCGTTTGATGCTGTCCCTATGTAATCACCCGCGTCCGGGCGGCGAAGATACCGGGTGAACGCTTCGAACCAGTCGTATATCTGTTCAGCGTTCAATGATTCCGACCGAGGTCGTATACGTTTGCCGTACGTGTCTCGGTCCATTAGACTCTTAATATTAACATTATGAACTTTGGCATCGTAGCACGAGCTACACATTTTATGAGCCTTCATGTTGATAATTTTATACGTTATGCGATTCATGTACATCTTACTTGGTCTAATTGTGGTGTAATTGGCGTACCGTTCCCAAAATAGTTTAATATCCCGGTTGGTTGTTAGATTTATCATTACATCTAACGGATTATGACACGCTAAACAGGTGTGCCTCCACGTGACATCAAACTTCCATCGTTGCGACATAATACCTTTTTATGACACTGTCTACGAATTCTATACATATAGGACATTCTTCCTCTAGATATATTTTGAATGTTTGTTCTTTGTGTTTTTCAAATACTTTTTTCAATATATCCATATTGATGGTGATGGTATTATTAAAACTTTTAATTTTAAAAAAAAGTTTTTTTTCTATGGAATCGTTCATCACCAGTATATCATCTTTCATTTCTATCTTTGTGGACCCTTCGGGTAATATATATGGTATAGTCATTACACCTATAAGGTCTGGGAGTCTAGTTCCCCATACGAGAATGTCACCTTTCTGATACCTGTAAGAAATTTCTCCAAAGTGGGCGTGGGTATCGTCGAAACGGACCATTTGAAAACTTTTGAAAAAGGATGACAATTTTGCGTCTATTATACTTCCCATATCACTGTTATCCCCGTATATCACGGGTATTACAACTTCCTCTAACGTTGTATCATCCAATATCATCCGTTGGATCATACACCGTCCGTCAGTGTAGACAATCGTAGATTCATCAAAACCTACTAGGTGTTTGGTTTCTAGAATAATCATTTATGTATATATCGTACGTAATGTTTATTTATATACTTTGTTCGGCGGCCAAGCCGGAGTGGGTACTATAGACGGCGCCATAATTTGGTATAGATTCCAGTCAAGTCCAGCAGGACCCTAAAGTAAGACAATATGACCACATGCACTCTTGCTCGTGCCACACAGGCCCTTCGTGACTCCTATGCCAAAGCCAACCGCGACCGTAAAGCCAGAAGCACCATTTTTCTTAAGGAAGCCCCACCATCCAGTCGGACACCCCAGACCGCGAGTAAACACGTGTGTAACGCGTTGACCCTGTCAGGTAAACGATGTGCATTTAAGGCGACATCTCCTTGTGGAAAATTTTGTAAGAAACATATAATAGTGGAGTGATGGACAACCCGGTTATTGTTTCTATGTTAGTATATCTTGTTATGAGTCAGCTCATTCCCAAACTTATATCATCCCCGACAGGGATTGGCCCTATCGACGATATGGTCATCCTTCTACTATCTCAGCAGAAGTCTCTAGTCCCAGGAACCCTGATCGTGGGTCTATCTGTCCTGATAGCACTTCGAATAATTGACTTCGAATAGTTTCAGTGTTTAACAAATTTCTTGTATGTTCGTGATTCACGTTACGAACCTTCTTTTCGTATACTTCGTTCATATATCTTTTTAAACATAGGTAGTCCGGGTCGCCCCATAACAGATGTGGTGTGTATAGAAAGTCGTCACAGCCCACCGGTGTCATCTTACACGGTATTGTGTACTCAGACTGTATATACTCCTTAGCTCCGCCGTATTCCGAAAGGATCACGGGCTTGTCTCTCAGCGCAGCCTCAACCGCACCCATGCCAACCCCCTCGGAATGCGAAAAGCTCACATAACAGTCACACATATTGTGAATTCTGTCCATCTGCTCGCCGTCCAACAACCCATTTATCACCAGCACGTTTGGTGCTTTTAAGGTCACCGGTCTGGTACACGTCGCCTTCAAAACCAACTGGGAATTTGGAAGGTTGAGTTCAGTGAACGCGCGCATGATCTGGTTCACCTGTTTTCTGCGGTCGTTTATGTTTCCAATGTGGTAAAAGACATATTTCGGAGCAGACAGCCTGCTCACACCCATTTTTGGTACAGGTTCCCAGTGTCTGACTACGAAAAATTTATTGTTAGGAAACTGTCTAGAAAATATGTCTCTACAAAATTCACTTGGGACTAGAAAATTTTCAAATAAAGCAAACAATTCGCCGTGTACCGGGTGAACACTCTCGGTTTCGCACACCGTCATACATACGACATTCTTGGCAACCTTCTTTACCCGTTTCAGTTTTTCAATCCACCTTTCGGTTGGCAACGCGAACGCGAATACGTCTTTGCCCGTTAGGTCGACCGACTCGTCATTCACGTCTACTATTTTACCGTTCAATAGTTTAGAATATTTTAACACAACTTGCCCTATACCCGAAATGATGGACGGCGATAGAAGGTGTACCGTCATATGTGTTAGTATGTGATTATATCTTAAAGTAAATGTACAGAATCACAAGTATACCAACAACAAGATACCAAAAAGGGTATTTGCTAGTTTGTGGTTTGGTGTCGAAAAACGATTTCTCAATCACCTGTTTCGCGTTTACATCTATAAGCTGGTCGATCTTCGCACACAATTTGTCCACCCTGGCGTCTAATGTGCGGTCCGGGTACATTGGTTTATACTTTTGGTTCACAAACCCAGATTCGAGGTGAACGTATCCGTCCATTATACTTTATGGGGATAATAATTCCTCGTTACTGGTATACACATTATGTGGACATTCTTTAAAAATCTATTTTCAGACACAGGCACCCCTCCACCACCCGCTGCGATAAATCCGGACCCCGAGCACGCGTTTCAAAGCTCTAGCGATGGTGTAGTTTTATTAGATCATAAACTTATACAACAAAAGTTTTTGGAAATTGTTAAATATTACAATGATGTTGTCATGACGAATACAATTGTTTTTTCAGAGGAGGAAATTTTAAACTATCAGAAGAAGATTTTCAAACTAGAAAATGAAAGGAACAAATTTATGAAAAATGAGCCAGCCACTACCATGGATGTGGATGGAGATTTTTTCAAATATATATTAAAAAAAAACGAACATATTCAGGCAACATTGGGATCGTATAACAAACAACTTTCGTTTTTTTATATTGAATATAAAAAAAGATACGATTGGTTTTCCATAACCATCATAATACTCTCGTCAAGTTTGTCGTTGGTGGAAGGAATCACCTTGTGTTTTTCTGACGCGAACGCGATTTCAACTATAATCTCTCTTATAACAAGCACTACTATAGCCGTATTGACATCCATTTTAAAATTTAAAAATTACAATCAAACGTTAGAAGATGTTGTGAAAACGAAAGAAAAAATTCACGGCTGTCAGGCGAAGATATTCACGTTCGACAAAGAGCTGAAGACAACTATTTTCTTATGTAATAATACAAATGAACATATCGACGATATCCACCGTGGTGCCACTGTGTAGTGCCGTATTTTTCGCGGGATATCAGAGCAATAGAATAGACGAATTGTTTTCAAAAGCTCACGCAGCGACAGAGGAAACAGCTGAAACCAGAGAGGTGATATTGGACATCCATGGACGAGTGTGTTCTATGGAAGAAAATATAAAAAACATAGACCTTAATCTAAGAAAATGAATCATACTCTGGTTAAGGACCTTCCACACATAAAAAGATATTACAACCGGTCAAGGTATATCGCCAGATTTTACAAGTCTGAATCACGGGAAGATATTTATAATTTTCTTGTTCATGGCATAGTAAAAAGATATCTAGACGAGACTGACATCATGTTTATATACTGCGACGCCGATCGGAGAGTTTTAGACGAGGAAATCTCAGTTGCCAATTGGATAATGGAAGAACTAGGTCCCGTCATCTCCGAACCAGGCCCCGTCAGCCTTTCCGTATTCTTTGAGACGGATTGATTCGAATATTTCCCCCTTGCTCAGTTTTGGTGTATCAACTATTGTTTTTACTTTATATACTGTGAGTTTTTTGAGCGCTTCGCCTTTTGATCGTAAATGCGGAAGTATATAAGGCATATATGAAAATATAGTTGCTTATTTTTTTAACTATGGCGGTGATAACCTTATAGATCTGGGACCAGTGCTGTACCAGATGATACTTAGTATACCTTCACAAAAAATATTACTATACTATAAATATGAATCTGAATGGACTCAATCAATTGAACAGGCGGGCACCCCTCCGTCAGGCTGGTCAGCTTGTTGATGCGATGCCACGGGATCAGGTGGTGGTCCCAGATCTTGACAGCCTATCCACGCTTTTGGGTAAAATCAGACAAAAAGGTTTAAGAGACTTACTAATGAATATAGTTATCATTATAACAGTTATTTACTCTGCACACAGATTCTATGAGAGTGATGCGTTTCTCTCCATGCTCTCGCCATCTGGGCAAGTTGGTTTTATCAAAAACTTTGGAGAACTTTTACTATACACTTTTAAGGTTACCGAGTTTTTATCGCGTCGGTTTTCTTTCGCGTATAATACGATTAACGCAGTCGTTCCCGCGTATTCAACTACTCTGGTAATGAATTTCCTCAGAAATCCCAATGCCACCATAAAGAGATACAAGACTCTTGGTCTCAAGAAAACTAACATGATATCGGTGGGCGGGTCGCTTGTGTATGGCATCTCTGTGAACACGGGACTAATGCCTGGTTCGTCTATAATAACAGCTAGCACCAAGCTGGGTATAAAGGGAATGGAAACGTTTATTCAGAAAGCTAAACATACGGACCCAAAAACGTTGAAGAGAGCATATTTATCTATGACGATTGTCGCTGGTATTGGTCAAGTTAGAACATACATAGAGTCACTTACAAGGGACATCATAAGAAACGCGATTGTAGCTCTAACCTCCATTGTAATTGCACGGGGTGCAGACTCTGTTGTGAGTATTAGAACAGTTGTAAACCCTCGGAGAGAACTTGAGCGTAGACTCGCCATGGCAAACATATCAGTTCGTCAGATCAACAACGGTCGCAGACCCACCGCGACAAACACGGCAGTTCGTCAGAATAACAACGGTCGCAGACCCACCGCGACAAACACGGCAGTTCGTCAGATCAACAACGGTCGCAGACCCGCCGCGACAAACACGGCAGTTCGTCAGAATAACAACGGTCGCCGCGCTATCCAGAACTAAAAATATGTATAAAAACAAATCAAGTCGTGTATACCCCATAAGTAATAAACACGGAAGTCATGGAAGCCACTCGTACCAACACCCGCGCTATCATGATCCCTGTGACTGGCTACACCATTCTCCAGTTCCATAAGTATATGACCTTCTCATGGCTTATGGAACTTGTACTTGTTGTGTGTGTTGTTGCACCCTATATGCCATTCGGAAAGAAAACGGTTGACGTGGGTGTACAGACGAACACTGACTGCACCGACATTCAAGTCTTAAGTAAACCACAGAAATCTCTCAAGATTGACAAGGTTTTGATGGTGTCAATGCTGGTTGGTTTTGTTGGTTATTTTGTGTCACTGACCCTCACCGGGGTTTGATTTTTTAAAAAACGCACGTAAACTAAAAATATGTCTAAAATTAGTTTATGTGTATATTATTTAACACATAGCATCCCAACGGTCGATGATATATGAAATAGTCCGTGCCACACGACCCAACGGGGTCCTTGTTGTTTGGACATCCACCAGCAAGGCACTAGTATTAAGTCAAATAGTATATATTTTGGTTTAGCCCAGAGATGGTGTAATATGAAATTGCTCTTAGCAACTGAAAAATCGACTGACCTTCTGATGCCAGGTGTTGGGTTTCTCCAATAGTTTATACTAACTATAGACGTTACAGCATCGACCGTCGATCTAACCCTGTTCTTCCTGTTCCTAATGGCTGGGATCATGAATAAAGCACTTGTGACTACAAGTGGCCACATATTAATCTAAACCAAGAAATATAATTGCCTGTGTTGGGACGCAAAATAGCGCGTGTAAGAGTATACCGAGCACGAACCACGCGATTGTTGTTATAACCAAAGGAACTTTGGTAATCTTGGTTGTTATTATGGCGAGCAGTATAGTTCCTATGTAATCATACAGCGCAACGCCCAAGAACCTCGTCGAGTGTACACCCTTTCCAGGAACACCTAATATATCTTTATATTTGCACAGAGACATTATATTACTGGTTGATAATATTTTAAGGGCTCTGGTATGAATTGTAGTTCATTCTCCTGGTGGTCGAGTCGTTAAACGATCGCTTTGCTGGTGGCTTGAGTGGTTTGTTCGATGATATTTTCGACGAAATAAACGTCACCTTCTGATCTGGTACACATAACATGATCTCCTGGTGAAAACGTTTGCCACCATACTTCTGTCTGAGTGGTGGCGCGTAGTAACCGTCGATACCCTGTAAGGTGCATATAAGTCTAGATACCGCCAGATCGTGTTTTAATTTGGACACTCGTATAACCTCCCCGTTTCGTATTCTAAAGCTTTTATCGATGCTTTTGTTGACACTACCGTTGCCAATAGACTTGAGGTAGTTAATGGTTTCAATATCACTCATATCAAGCAGGGTCAGAGGTTTAGACGTTTTATATTCGTGAATCTTGTTACCTTCGTAGTTATAATATTGATTTGTGACCAATTTATTTGCATTCTGGCCATATATAAAGTATGCGTAACTTCTACCCCTCATGTTACCGTTCGTGCCGTTCGCCCTGAACATTGGCATATTCCTGTTTACGTTTACGACTGACATCTTATAGTTTACGAATATAAAAATTTGGTTGGTTTGATTAGTAACATTATGAACGCATTATGGTGGCATTTCAACAAGAAGCATTGTCTGCGAGAGGTTAAATATGATATTCTCAGACTATCTTCCAAACGCGCACTAACAAGTATTATTGTGATTTCAATAATACAACATGTTATAGATATTGATAGGGAAACTCTTGTGAAAAAAATACCAAGTACATTTTTTAATCCATTAAACGATGCACCTTTGATTTTGCATATTTTGGCGAATTACGAACTACTGAAACCATACAAAGAACACAGATATCATATACGGAACGTCTATTAATCGTGTGATATTACAGATTCATAAAGAGTTGGTGAATGATTCATGTATGATGTGGTATGAATATTGGCTCGGTGTTATAGAGTTGTTTAAATGTTATTATCCAGATAGGAGTTCGTTTTTTATTTTTTTACGTAAATTTAGTGGGTACGATATACTGGACCCACCAGACGTTGAGCTGGGTGAGATCATACCCAAAGACTCTTTAGTACACGGCGTTAACGGGTACCAATACGTGAATAGCACTCGAAAGGTATCATTGAAACTACGATCACCGCACATTATATTTTTTGATGATTCTTTGCATCTTCCAGATGGTCAGAGGATCAAGTACGAATATATAGCTAATTATAGCATTAGAGACGGTCACATACTTGTGTTGCGCACGTTTACAGATTATTACAATGAATTTGGAATTATCAAAGCTGATAATATTTCAAATATTATACTATCTTTTGATAATACGAGATCCGTAGTAGACTTTAGAAATTTATTTTTTAAAAAGATTTTAGTGTACAAGAATAAAAATTGTTTTGATAAAAGTATTTTTAAGATGAGTTCTTTTAGAAAGATTATATCTTCACTGACATCTGTGTGACAACTATTATTGTTACTCATTTAATTATATATATACTATAAATGAAAAAGTATTCTGTGGAGATTAATAAACGTAAACAGAACATAAAAAAGCTCGAGAAGGAATTGGTGCCTGAATCATGTATATGTTGTGCTCTAATAGCGGCCCTATTTTCTTAGAGTTTGTAAAAATTCATGAAGAAATATAGTGGGTATGATCTGATTAAACCAACCGATGTTGAATTGGGTGAGATCATACCTAGTGACTCTTTGGTAAATGGAGTCTACAGTTGTCAGTATACAAATAAAAATAAAAAACTATCAATGAAATTGATTTCACCATATCTGCGATTTTTTGAAGATTGTATTCAGCTCCCTAATAATCAATCAATCAGATATGAATACATCGCTAATTATAGCGTTCACGCCGATAATATACTCATGTTGTGTACATTTACGGACTATTTTGATGAATGTGGTATAATCAAGTCTGATAATATTTCATTCATAGTAATAGCGTTTGATAATAAACATTCTATTCGTAGATTTAAAAATCTTTTTCTGAAAAAAATTATGATTTACAAAACTAAAAATTCGTTTGATAAAAGTATTTTCAATATGAAATCGTTTAAAACGATTTACCGACGCGTTATTACGCCAGCTTCATTAACAACGGGATCACGAGAGCCATTGCTATAACTATTATTATACCAATTGTTATATATTTCAATGTACCACTAAACATTTGTGTAAATAAGTCTTTCATAGTATCCTCGATATTACCTAAAAATGGGATGTCGCCTAATATAGATCTACTGACATGACACGCGTTGTCACAAAATTTGTCACAGTCTTTTGTGGGTGACTTACAGACTTCATCTGCGGGAAACCCGATTTCCTTCCCATCCTTGTCAGTAACTGGAGTATCTCTGTATTTAATAGTTTGTTCAGTTTTCGCAATATATCCCGGCCAATTACTTGGTAGACATACTGCTTTACACGCACGCTCTGATTCAGATGCCTCTTTATTTTTGATGGCTACATACCCGGCTAAAGCCGAAACACCTATTACTGATGCACACGTTTTTTTATCGTCTAAACACAAATCGGCACCTTTGGAGACGCCCTTTTTAAATAGATTGAATCCTCGTGTAGCACGGCTTCCGGCCTCTGCTGCGGCCTCTTTACCTGCAGCTTCTCCTGCCTCTCTACCCGCCGCTTCTCCGGCCTCTGCCGCGGCCTCTCTACCCGCCTCTGCCACGGCCTCTCTACCCGCATCTTCTCCGGCCTCTCTACCCGCCTCTCCGCCGACCTCTGACATTTGTTATATCAACATATTATAATTTACGACATCATACCCGCGGTACACTCTCACAGCCTCTGGACATACTTTTCTTACTTCATGTGATATGACTCCCATGTGTTTTCCCGATAGTCCGAAAGGGTTGTCTGCTCTCCAATCCCATGTGTATAATGGTAACTGATATCTACCGTAAATTTCACCTTCTACTGGGTGTATATTAGTCTTTACTCTAACATCTGATATGTGAAAAATCGATCCTATACTTCCGACTGCACCTTTCAACCACTTTCCAGTAGTCCCCGCTGCGCCTCCTATCCAATCTACAGAATCCGTTGCAGCGCCTCCTATAGCTCCACCTGCGACTGTAAGACCTCCTACTATTTCGCTACCAGTCTTACTGAAAAACCCCTTAGTATCTTTCCATGTTTTGACTGCTTCTTTTCTGGTTGCGTCGTAACCAGCTTCTACACCATCTATAGATTTTTCACCAAGAAAAACTGCTCCATGTGTTAGAGTTGTTCCAAATATAAGAGACGCTAATTCTTCTCCGGGTAATTCTGTACAGTCGGAAAACGTTATATCTCCAGACTTTACAGAACTTTTGTACTTCAGTCCAAATCTTTCACAGTAACTTTTGGTATAATTACATACACCTGTATCATTATTAAAAGTAACACCGTATCTGGAAGGGTTTACTGTTGCTCTTGGCATTTTATCAATTAATTCCATTTTACTTGTAAGAGATGTACCTGTACACATGTTCATGACTGGCTTTAAGAATGACTGTTGAGCAATTGGTTCGCTCAGTTGTTTTGTTAGTACGGTGTCACCAGACCCCAGAACTCTGTAGTTTTTAGAGTAAATTGCCATATAGGAAACATTGTCATCATTTAAGGTTTTTTCATTAAATTCATCACACCCTGTTTTAGATAAAGAAACTGCGATTACATCTTTAGATGATAGTCCTTGATTGTATTCCACATACTTTCTGAGATTTGACGGAATTTTGCTCGTTATATACTGGTATATAAACGCATCACGATCTTTTGGTTTACTGTTCATAAGTTCGATAGATTTGTTAACGATTGCGTCAATAAGCTCATGATCATCCGAAACATCTATACCTTTGTTTACATCATCTAACAATTTATCAGAATATGTATCCGGTAGTTGGTCAATCGCATTCCCCATGAGTCCATTTTGATATGATGATACTGCGTCATTGAATGCGGTGGCAATTGGGGACATTGGTTGACAGTGTGAAGTATTTGACAATGAGAATATAAATGGTGGGTTTTTGTTGTATTCTTTAAACGCGTTTATTGCAGCAACTTCCGTTTTATTTCTTACGTCCAATATAAGATCCTTGTTACTGCCAAACTGATTAAACCCAGCTGGATCCCACAGATCAATTCCTATCGATAATACATCGAATAACCACCCAGGTGGTCCGGCTTCTATACCCGCAGCCATTTCACCCAATCTCACACCCACCTTTTCAGCCACCTTGGCACCTGCTTCCATACCTACCTTTTCTAGGGCCTTTGCTATGGCAGCAGCCGCCTTTTCGCCGCCCTTCAGTGCGCCTTTTTGTTCTGCCTTAAATAGTACCGTCTTGAGTAATTTTGATAAAACAACTGCTTCATAGAACTTGGGATCTTTTACTGTGTCTTTAATCACTTTCAAAGCAAGATTCCCAGCATTTTTTAACTTGTCTTCTGTTGTTAGCGCCGGCGCGGAGGCGCTGCGGTTCGGGGAAGCGGGGCCGCTGGTGGGTGGCCTGGCAATGGTGTCGTCATTGATTCCATATTGTTTTTTTGTCTGTTGTATATCTTTGTTGGCCTGGTCTGTTATTTGTAATGCTGATCTTGTGTCTATATCTGTCTGGGTCTTCATGTATTTCCTTATAAATACAATACCCGCTATGAATAATAATGATAACAATAAACTAACCAAAAAAAATCCGCCACCGCCGTTATTACTATTCGGAACGTTGTTGTTCATTGTTATTAATGTATAATAAAAAAATATTATGATATTATAAATGAAAAAGTATTCTGTGGAGATTAATAAACGTAAACAGAACATAAAAAAGCTTGAGAAGGAATCTAAAAAAATACAGACACAACTCCACCGTGAACAGATAGCCATACTGAAAGCAAACAGAGCTTTGAAGGTTGCGTCGTCCGGGTGTGGGTGTGGGTGCGACGCTTGGTAAAAAAGTTGTATATTTATCTGTTAAGGTTTCACAACCGTAGAGGTAAGGAACCATGACTCTCAACATCGACATCATCGATACGATTGGTTCGTTTTGCGACAGTGCGACGTATTTCAATTTGTGTCTCGCGGATAAGTCGTATTATAGTACACAAACATTTGCGATACGTGATGTATACGATAAAAAAATCATGCAACATTCTGTCTATATTCGGGACATGTGTGAGCGAACAACTTCATCCTTTTCTAGGTTAAAGGTTGTTCATCAACATTATAGGTTTATGTTGAAACGTACCGACTTTTTATACCGGTATCGCAGATTTATTGATATTATGTTGTCAAAGCTTGACGAATATATTATCCCGAATGCACACGGGGTGTGTATGGGTATTGTCCCGTATAAAAAATACCGCAAAGCTTTGTTGGCTTTGTAAATTTTTAAAAAACTCCCCGTCTCCATATATGTGTATGCTTTCTACTTATATGGGAACACTCCTTAGGATAAGGCACTATGAAACTCACCCACCTGGCACTCCACGCGCTGACCAAAACCATGGAATATGATGGTAATAACATCGCAATCGAGAATCTCATTTTCGAGGTTGCCCAGACCAGGAGCAGTCTCGAACACGATCTTGCTCACCATAAGAAGTGTGGCCCTCGGCTACCCGACAGTGGTCCCGATCTGACAACATATAAATCGGTGTATGATGTATTATCGGTAGCTTTATTTGATAATTTCAACTACGATGACCATATTAAGACACCCGCGCACGTAGAATGGAAAGAATATTTTCACTCTGTATACCATTTTGTGGTTGTCCACGAGGATCAAGAGTACAATTTGCTTGGTTGTACTTTAAAATACTTTGATGTCCTCACCCCGCCCGCTATGGTTGCCATAAGTGATTCTAATTATAGTGTGATTACGTACATCGTGCGGTTATTTAGATCTTTGAAGGTTGAACACGAATTGATTGCGGGTTATTTAACAATGGAGTCTCATCATGCCCGGTATGTACAGTATGGTATGGATCAGTTGGCGTGGTATACAACCTTACACTCGATGGAATCTACCCTTTGTCGTTACGACGACATTATCAGATGGTCTTTACATTAATTTAAAAAAACTCTCGGTCCCCAAAGATGTGTATGAATGTGATCTAAATCAGTCCTCCCCTATAGGTAAGCGGTCTTCAGTGCTCGGCAATGTTCCTTGCGCTCACCACTCTCGGTTCTCGTGCGGTTGATCGTACCGTTTACCGCACGTTCGAGGAGGCTAGATCCTTCGCGGTTGCAAACGCCCAGCAGAAGGTCCACATCTCCGGTGGTAAAGCGTTCTTTGGTCAGTTTAAGGTGTTGGTGTTTAACCTCTCCCCGGTGCGTAGTACCCATGTCGAAATCCCTGTCTTTGTTGCTCACTAATCTGAGACGGTCTGTATATGATCTATTGGAGATTTATCAGGATGGAGAACTTCATGTACTCTTACAGTATAGTAAGAATGTACATACTAATGTTTTAAAATTTTTAAAAGAAAGACCAAAGAATTTAGATGAACCCCAAAAAAATACTTTGAAAACTATTATTGAGTTGTTGAATATATGTTCCAGACAATTAAAACTTTTCAATAATACCTTCATAGAAGATTTAGAAAAAAAAGGTTTAGAAATTATTGAATATGATATTATATGTCTTTCATGTTTTTAAAAATTTTTGTTTCCCAAAAAGATGTATATAAAAGATATAAATTATAACCGTCCTATATGTAAGATACCATGGCTCCTATCACCCGTTCTCAAATTGAGATTGACACAGCTGCAAAGATTCTTGTATCCATGAAAGACCCCCCACTCCCTAAATGGGGGGGCAAGGGCCCCAGAACCCCTCGCGATGATCCAGTCAACTTACTTCTTCACTTTTCCAAATGTGCCAATGACCCGGATTATGAAATAAATGTAAGGAATGAAAAACCTATTATACCATATGAAGAGGTTGTTTTAATTTTTTCCTAGAATTAAATTCCACCTCCCCCAAAAAGTTGTGTGATCCTTACCTAACTCATCCCTTCCCTAAGGTTAAGAAGGAGCATCCACCGAGGTCACCACCATGGCTTTCTCTGCCCTGAACTGCCCTGCTGTTTCCCAGCTCCTTACCCAGGTCCAATCGGACTTTGGTATCCAGGAGAGTTTGTCCGCCAAGTACTTTG
>Ga0129324_10001255_pt1 | contig 16636 bp, 15 predicted proteins | sample CPBDNA_7_FD_96879 | JGI IMG/M metagenome (GOLD analysis project Ga0129324, IMG submission 96879) | Freshwater to marine salinity gradient microbial communities from Chesapeake Bay, USA - CPBay_Spr_15_0.2_DNA | ecosystem: Environmental > Aquatic > Marine > Coastal | place: USA: Chesapeake Bay... | reverse complement strand
TATATACTTATTCAAAATATATACTTATTCAAAATATATACTTATTCAAAATATATACTTATTCAAAATATATACTTATTCAATCTCAACGTGTGTCAATATATGGCGTCGACAACACATCTTCTTAATCATTAAATTGTCTAAAACTTCACCTTCAGATGTTTTCTCTGTTTGAACCTTCGTCAAATAGACTACATCTTTTACTCCTGCTGCCAACTTCTTCTTCCGCACTTCACGTTCATAGGCTCGATAGTAACTACTGATTTCTTTACCGCACGTAAAACATTTCACTGGAATAAGCATCTTGGTATTAATATATAATGTGTATATTACTTTATATATAAATCAATTTTATTCTATATATATTTCATTTTATATATATATATATATAATGAAAAAGAATAAGACGACAAAAAATATTATTGTTATTGCTCTTATACTAATAATTATTATATTTTTATATTTAGCCCTTTCATTATTAGTATCTTTTCAAAAGGCGAATGCGAATGCGATGCCTAAGGCGAATGCGATGCCGATTTCTAACGAATCACACGTTAATCCGTGTAAAGATAAATTAACCGACGAGGAATTCTTAAAACATATGATACCACATCATGAAGTTGCGGTTTATATGAGTCAACAACTTTTAAATAAAACACAAAATCCTATTATTTTAAAAATTTTGAGAAATATCATTAGAATTCAATTATATGAAATCGCCATGATGAAAGATTCTATGGCTGTTAACAAGAATAAATATATTCATGATGATATGAGTAACCTAAAGCTTGAAATGAATTCAACTTATTATAATACGCTAGGAGATTTTGTAAAACCAAACAAACCTGAAATAACCGATACATTTTGTGATCCGTCCTTTTTCAGCGTGACGCATGAATTACATGAAATGACTGATGAAGCATACATGAAACATATGATTCCACACCATCAAGTTGCTGTTGATATGAGTAAAAGAATTTTGAAAACAAGTAAAAACGATTTTATTATTTATATGGCTTATCGAATCATAAGATCACAACAACCAGAAATTGCTGAATTAACTAATTTATTGAACTCGCCCTATATGTATAAAAGCAGTCTTTTACCCAAATAATTTATATTATTTTCAACTATTAATTTTTACTTTCTAATATCATTAATATAAGCCAAGCTAGCACGGAGTTAATGTGTTCTTTTTCTTTGTTATATTTTAACATTTTTTTTATTTCATTCGTATCCGAATATAAATCCAGTATTCTTTTCTGACAATCCGGCATTAAATCGCCCCATTTTGTAGTGTATTTTAGGTTAAGACATGGATCGTTCATTTTTGATTCTACATTTGGCCAATTATTTGGATTTATTCCATTACAAAAAGGACGAATACTTGAAAGAGGATTTTCAGGTTTATCTTCCGCACTTTGTATCTCTTCTCTATATTTGGCTAATGTGTAATCATCTTTCATTTTACTTATATTTTCTTTATCATCATGCAAAGCATATTTTATAACATCACTATTCGGGCATTGGGTAATATCGCGCCATACTTTACGTGAGCATATATACGGCACCTCGCCTTTATTAAATTGGGCAGTTTCAGCCACCCCTTCACACGGATTCGGCCACGCCAATTCATCTTGACCATAACATTTCTTGTAAGATTCTAAATCTTTCCCATTCTTTATTTCCGCAAATTTATTAATCATCGCCGATTTTGGTTCTAATTTATTATCCGATACATAAACATCATTTATCATTGAATTATTACTGCATCCAGCATCATTAAACAACTTAGTTAAACAACGCGCGGATAAATTAAAGGTTGAGGGTTCCGTATTTTCGCAAGCCGGCGGCCAAGGATTTGACCCTCCTTCCGGACCATAACATTTATCAAAATTCTGTTCTAAAGTCGCTTCTTTAAACATATTTTTAATTGAAAGTTTACTATAATCTTTCAATTCTTCTTGTTTAGCATCTGTTATATATTCACGTGGACAACCCGTTTGTTTCCATAATCGTTCTAAACAATCTTTGGATACATTCGCCTCACTATCTTTATAAATACTACACGGATTTGCAGATTTCCCTTTTCCTCCACAACTGCCATAACATTCATTCTTATGTGAATAATAGGAATAATCAATATCGTTGTTATTTTGGTCTACTAAATACAGAGGTCCATTCGCATTTCCAGCAACACATCGTTTCCCATTTAATAAAACACAACAATCAGTAGCAGTACAATTATCGTGCGTTAAACGTCCGCATTTACGATTTAAATCATTTGGATTGTTTGTTCCCCCAGACGTTTGGCAAAAACCATCACTGAACCGACTTCCTTCAAAAAAGGTTTTATCGTTATATTTAATTGTTGTTGTATCTATAACTGAACCGGATGAATCCATCTCGCTTTCAAATAAACCATTTTGCTCGGCTATAACATCTTTTTCATTCGTTATTAAATCGCTTAATTGGGCAAAAGCACTTTCTAGTTGCTTATTTACATTTGATGTATCTACTCCTGCTGCTTTCATTTGTGCTGTTGCGCCAGCTAATATATTTTTCCCCAAATTTTGTCCTTCTGCTGCACTTAGACCTTCTATATCCTTTTTATTTAAATAACGTTTATTCAACCACATTATCCCTAAAATTAATATGACTCCTATAACTATTGTAATCAATAATGGAAATATTATTTTTTTTTTAGATTTCATTTTTTAGTATACTATTATACTATAGAAAGAATTTTATATAGAGTTTTATTTTCACTTTATATAAAATTATTTTTTTATTATGCTGGATTATGATTTACACCCATACGACATACATTGGTATCATAACGTATATTTTCCTTAGTATATTTTCTATACATTATTTCTTCTGATTCAGTTATAGTAGTTCTCGGACAACTTGATTCTGTCAGCATTTCTTCAATACAATCCTTCGTTACATTCATATGATAATCCTTGAATCTATCGCATTTTTTGGTAGGACCATAACATAATATACGGCTCTCATCTTTATCCGAATGTTTTTGCATATACGTCACTGCCTCTTCTAAATAATTTGTAATATAACGTCTCGACGAACGACTAAAATCTCTTACCATATCATCATTAATAAGTTCTTCGGGGTTTTTATTCGGACATCCCATATTATTAAACATTTGTATCATACATTCCTTTGATACACCAGTGCTATTGTTTGCATATTTCGTGCATTTGCTTAATGAATTATTATCTCTATCGCATTTTCCATAACATTTTCCTTTGTAATGATAATAGTCATAATCAATTGATTTACCTTGGTCTGTTAAATATGTCGGCCCGTGTATATTACCCGCAGCACATTTACTATCATTCAATAACACACAACAACTCGGTATTTTACAATTCTCATTTGATAAGCGGTTGCATTTCTCATTGATTTTTCCATAATCTCCTTGATATTTCGTGCATATGTCTTCTTTGTATTCACTTGTTAAAAACCCTTTTGTACTACATGAATCATTGATGATTTTTGACGTATCAGGTCTATATTTCACTTCCATAATATGCGTTGGTTTATCGCCGGCACCATATACATCGCGCCATTCCGGTATTTTCTTTTTCTTTTCATCAATAACAACAGATTCAATCGCACCAAATACATCATCACCAACATCACCAACTTCATCAATTGCGTCTTCTAATGCGTCCGCTACTTCAACGGCATCTTCTTCCATCCGCAATGTTTTTTCATATATTTCTATATTCATTTCATCTACAAATGTTTTATCTTTCTTCATTTTTAATTGTGCCAACTCCATTGATTTTTTAATTAACTCGTCTTTGTCTTCCTTGTTATTATACCCTTCTTTAATATTATATCCTTTATTATTATTCGTCATACACCACCAAATGCCTAAAATTAGTATTAATGATGTAATTCCTATTATAAAATACATTTTTTTAGTTTTTTGTGATATCATAATTTAAGTTATATTATGAAGAGAATTAATTATTGGATATTATGTGTTTTTATAGTGTCTTTTATAATACTGATAGAACATAACCTTCGGTTGTTTTGACAACTTTATGCTGTTTATTTGCTTTATGAATTTTCTTATGACAAGTCTCGCATATATTCAATAAATTCGCGACATGATTCTTATGGAAATTTAAACTATTGCTTTCATTCACAATATACTCATTCTTTATATTCGCGTTCTTTTGATGCTGAAGATGATGAACTTCGCTCGCTTTATGGTTCTTACATAATTCACAATTGCCTACTAATTTTTTTGCATTAAAATGCGTGGGCGAAAGCGACAAGATATTTTGTTTTTCCGGGTTGTATTTCATACGGATGTCGTGGGCTCGTTTTAAAAAAGCATCAGGCAAATTTAATGATTTACATACTTCTAATCCATACATGCTTTCGCCCGGTCCTTCGCGTAATTTACGATCATACACTAACGCATTTGTTTCTTTATTATAATGCACCGCCATATGCATCATCTTCATCTTGGTTAATGCATTAATCTCATCGTATTTATTAATTTCATGAAAATGGGTTGCGAATAGAAACGTGCTTTCCTTTTCATGTAGTATTTCTAAGCCTGCTGTAAAAATACTAAGGGCCGAATCGCTTTCCGTCCCTGAACAAAGCTCATCACCTAAAATCAAACTATTATTGTTCGCCATGGTAAGAATCGTGCGTAATTCGGTCATTTCAACCGCAAATGTCGAAAGACCTTTAAAGAGATTATCATTGCCCAAGATGCGCGTGAAAATATTACGATAAGGTTTATAAACTAGGCTGTCGCAAGGAACATATAATCCGGCTTGAGCCATAATAATTGCGATACCAATAGATTTTATGAAACTGGTTTTTCCTACAGCATTCGTCCCATAAAGCAGAATGCCATTTGTTTGGCATTGGTCTACTGCGTTTTCGCCTAGCTTCAAATCATTTGTCACATAAATTTCACTGGTCTGTAAATGTTCAATCAACGGATGTCTTAGGCCTTTCACGGAAAAGAACGACTTATCGGTTTCGTTGTCAGCTTCGCCTTCGCCTTCGCAAGCAATATCCGGTTTACAATAATTATATTTATGGGCTATATAACATTTACATTGTAGCATATCCATCTCGGTCGTATATTTAATAATATCTTGTACTTCCTTCTCAAATTTTGAGAAGTCATTAATGTATTTTAAAAAAACCATTTGTGTTTCTCGTATCAATTTATCTTTCACGTCGTCATTATCACTTGATATCGAGCGTATTTGTTTACTTGTAATCATCATTTCGGATTTACTATTACCATGTTTCACATATTCCAATGAATCAATGTCTAATTCAAATGTTTCATTTTTTTTGCTATAAATAGACATATAATTGATTGTTGTGGTTTTTTTAGTTGTGGTTTTATTTGCAGATAGTGACGCTTTCAATAATGTAATGCGGCGGCTTGTTCCAATAATCACTGCATTGCTTTTGGCAGTTTCATGGATTTTCACATATTGGGTTTTTTTTGCTGCCGCAGATGCTGATGCTGATGCTGGTGTTTTTTCTAATGTTTTAATTTGTGTTGATAAATAATTGCTAATGGCTTCTAGCTTATCACGTCCATCCATACTTAATTTACACAAATCATCAATGTTTGAATAGACATTTTTATTGAAGATAAGAGAGATTTCATTCAAGTCAGAGAGATTTCGACAATTTTCTAAATCAAATACACGTTGTAAATCATCTATGATTTCTCTACATTTATTATTAATTTCTATTTTCGGTAAATAAGACATTAGTTTAACATCTTCTTTCGTATTATTGTATAATGTTTCAATGTGGCTTAAATCTTCGAACAAACTCGTTAGATTTTTTGGCATTACTTTTCGTGTGACCATTTTACGCGCCAGTTTTTCCAAATCAGATATATTATTCAATTGAGAGCGGATCATTTGCCAATATACTTCTCCCTTTGCCACCAATAAATGTTCCGTAATATCATACGCCGATTGCAATACGGATTGATTTGTTATTGGATAATGTAAATTGTAAAGAAATTGCCGCTTACCCATTGTTGTTACACAATTATTCAGAAAACTACTAACTGAACGCAGTCGCCCAGTATGACGCGAATCATCTACAATGTTCAATTGATGTAATGTATGATTAGACAATATAAGCCGATCGCTATAATTTTCAAATACAGGGTCTGCTAATTTTTGTACCAAATTAGGACTATGCTGATAAACAAAATCTAGGATGAAACAAAATGACTGCACCGCAATGTAATGTGTAGGGAACATCTCATGGAATGACGAGAGATGAGGGAAAAACTTTTTAAGAACTTCGACTTGATATAGTTGCTTTTCGGCCTTTTTCGCGAATATTTCCATGGTATTTTCTGCTCCTGCTGCGCTTGCTCCTGCTCCTGCTCCTGCTCCTGCTCCTGCTCCTGCTGCGCTTGCGCTCGTGTCCACCTTATGAATTTTCGTATTATCTAATCCTACAAAACCTATAATATCATCTATTAAACTTTCGGGTAAATTCGCTACAAATAAACATTCACTCGGTCGATAAGCCGAAATATAGCGTTCCAGTTCATCATATGTCGCCGGACTATGACTATAATTCGCCACAAACTGAAATAGGGATGTTTTTCCTGTATAAATATCTACATTTCCAATGCCAATGGTTACTTGCGGCGGCATCATTTTTGTTGCTTTCGATTTATGAAGCCAAATACACATTACATTGTTTGACAAATTCTCTGATTCGCTCGGAAAAAATGTGCCAGGAGAGATTATCTCCGATAAACTTCGTGTCGCGTTTTTCCCATTAATGTTCTGGGTATAAATAACAATCGTGTAATTATGGTCTTGTAATTTTTGAATATATTTATCAACATACGCGGTTCCTACACCCGCCATAACAACTTGACGTTCGTTAATTATTGAATTCTTTTTTGCAATAGCCATCTCATTTATTTTCGTAAATTCTTCAATATTACTGCCCATATAACTTCCATCTGGGTTTATAAGCGCATACACTTCAAAAAAACTACCTACTTCCATCAAAACAAGCGTTTTTTCACCATATTCTCTCTTGTATTTTTTGGTTAATTCCAAGTAGTCTTTTACGATTGACATTTTATTTTTGTCTCTGTAATACATCATAAAATATCTTTATATTATTATGTATTATGTATTATGTATTATGTATTATGTATTATGTATTACATATTATGTATTATGTATTATGTATTACATATTATGTATAGTTTATCACTTCTTCTTATACGAACGTATCTTATCCACCCAATACTTCAATTCCAAGCGTTTCATATTAAACAACCCTTCATCGCGTTTCTTTTTAAATTCTTCTAGCGTTTTTATCAATAATTCTTGTGTTACATCTCTCCATTCATCTACCACCAACACCGGCAATTCATCGTATATATCATCACACGGCACATTAAATCGCCTTACGATTGGAATACAACCAAGCAATAATGCTTCCCACGTTCGATGACAATCCATGCCGCCCCCAGCCGGACAAAGCACAAAGGCGAACAAAGATTGTCGTTCCCACGTCATATTCCGATTTACCGGTTTAGTCTCATAATACACTACTTCTTTTGAAACTTCCGATATACAATCAATGCGCTCTTGGGTATAATATTTCTTATTCATCCGAAAATGAAAATTGCCGTAACATTTCATTATTCGATTCTCAAAATGTTTGCTTTTTTTTAATGTAGTGTTTAATATATTTTCCTGTTCTACACTAGACATATAGCGTTTAAATGTATGATAATCCATTCCTATCGGTATTGCTGATACTTTCGGATGCTTTAATGTACAATTTTGCGTAAACCAATGCACGCATTTATCGCTATTTATGAAATCCAATATTTCTTCTTTTGCAACGTCATCCCCTTTTCCTACCGGTTTTTCAAATATAGGCGCATCCATATCACTATCATTTGATACTACGATGATTTTTTTATTCAACGAAGGAACAAAGTTTTTAACAAAATTTGTGATAGTCAGCCAACTACATACGTGAACCACATCGTAATCTTCTATATTTTTTAATATATCCGGGTCAATATCACGGCACGAGGATTGCGGGTGATTATTTCGTCGATCACATGATTTTAATAATCCACGCGAACTTATCCATTTACATTGCGTTTCTTCCATGGTTGATTTTAATTATAATATTATAATGATTTTATATTGATATTTAGACTATACTATTATTTTATATATATTATAATTTATATTTTATAATTTATATTTTATATTTTATATTTTATATTTTATATAATTCTTTTTAAAATTGAATTAAATATAATCATGATAGTATATATTACATTACAGCCATGCATTTCTGTTCCGAATGCCACAATATGTATTATTTGAAAATTAAAGAAGATGAAGAAGAAGACGAAGGCATGGATTCTAATATTCTTATTTATTATTGCCGTAATTGCGGACATGAAGATACAACACTTAGTGCCGAAAGTATTTGTGTTTCGGATACCCAATTTCGTCGCAGTGAACAAAATTTTACCCATATTGTGAATGAATTTACCAAACATGACCCAACATTGCCTCGCATTAATACAATTAAATGCCCTAATCATGAATGTATAAGCAACACCGCTTCTATGGCTGGGGGTGGTGCTAGTAGCACTAGCAGTAAAAAGGAGGGAAAAACTGCTTTAGACGCGTCGGATAAAGACGACAACAATAACAGCAACGGCCGAGAAGTCATTTATATCCGTTATGATGATGTTAATATGAAATATGTTTATTTATGTGTTCATTGTAATACTACTTGGAAAACTGACAATCGATAATTCATATATATACAATAAAATTGAAATATACTTAAATTTTTTATTGTATATACATATATACAGCAATGGCCGAATTAAAGAATACAAAGACGAAGACAATGAATAAAAATACTAATAAAGATGATGATGATATTGGAGTTGTAGAAGTTATTGACGTTGATGCCGATGCCGATGCCGATGCCGACGTGGAAGAAGAAGACGTGGATGCCGACGTTGAAGAAGATGCCGACGTTGAAGAAGATGCCGACGTCGACGTTGATGATGATGATGTCGGTACTGATATTTCTGAAGATGAAGACGATGTTGAAGGTGAAGGTGAAGACGACGTCGAGGGTGAAGGTGAAGGTGAAGGTGAAGGTGAAGATGGAGATGGAGATGAAAATGTTAAAATAAGCAAAAAAAATCCTGTAAATAAATCAAAGCGTTCTAATGCCATTGTTACTGGAATTGAAATGTTACAAACTACAAATTCTACATTCAACTCGGTAAATAATGATATTGCTGACGATGATGATGATGATGATGATGACGATGACGACAACGAACAATATTTACAAAAATTTAATAACGACCTTCGGGATAATTTTATCATGAATCATCACCCTGAAGCCAAAACACATAACTACGAAGAAGTAAAAGCTCTATCGCGCGTTACCCGTGATACTCGAGGCATTATTGTCGACGATCTTCATAAGTCTATTCCTATTATGTCCAAATATGAAATGACACGTATTATCGGACAACGAGCAAAACAATTAGATTCTGGAGCTAAGGCTTTTGTTAAAGTTCCTTTGAATGTTATTGAGGGTTACAACATTGCAATGCTTGAACTTGAACAAAAAAAGATTCCATTTATTATTAAACGCCCTTTCCCTAACGGCGGGGTTGAATATTGGAATGTGAATGATTTGGAAATCCTTTAAAATATGCTTTTTAAAATATGCTTTTAAAATATATTCTTCTCTACCTTCTTATATAAAATTTTTTATATTATTATACCATTTAAATGGATCTTCATCTTGGGTTATAAATTTTAATATTTCTTCGCCAGTTATATCCATTTTTCTCAATAATGCCAATATATTTAATTCTGTTGCGGTATAATTAAATATCATATCATATATCATTTCATGATTTTGTTCTTTTATCAATTCTGATAAAATGGTTTGATAGACTAATGGTAATTGTTTTATTTCAAATATTGGATATTCTACTTCTTCCGCCGGTGCCTGTGCCTTTGCCTCCTGCTGTAATTTTCGAACTTGTCGCAATATTCCCATATTTGTATTTCTGAATTTCGTTATAATATTTTGAATTATCTGATTTTTTTGTCTATCTATCATTGAATGCGTCTCCGCTGGATATTTTGCTACTTCACTTTCTATTTCCATATCATCTAATCTATTATTTACAATCATATGATAATAATTAAACATTTTTACTATTGGACGTTTATTTTTGGATGTTTCTATACGAACCGGAAAATAAGCATTTGGTTGCGTCAGGTCAAATAAACATCCATGATCTTCTCGCGCATTCATTCCATACACTATTTGGTCTGTTTTTTGCTGTATGCTATAATCACAATCAAAATAATCAGCCAATGGCGCAATTGATTTACCTGTAAACATATCACACAATAAACTTCCGTTGGTTTCTATTAGAAAATGATTCAATTCAGTTAATTCTTCTGTTATATTTATATCATTCTCCCTATTATTTTCATAGTATCTATTATCTGCGTCTGTATATACATTTTTCCTATAAACAAATGCTTGTAATGTATTATCGCCGTTTTTATAATGATATGGATTCTCTCCTTCTCTGTTATTGCTTTGCGGATGCAAATTATAGTCGATGGCTACTCTCGGTGGGTTCTCTTGGAAAGAATCCATCAACACTAAAAATACGTGTAGGTTCGGGATTTTATTATGTAAATCTTGGACAAACGATGGATATTGATGATAATTCTCTTGTTTTAATATAATATCATCATTTATTTGATTAGAGGCTGTTCCTATCCCTAGATACACAAACACCGGCTCATCTTTTGGCACTATTTTTATTTCATTCTTTAAATCATTAAAATTCATTTCATTGTATTATAATGATTTTTATGTTTATATGTATTTTCAATAGTTATATACCCATATAAAAATAATTTATGCGGTACTACTCTCTGGATATTTATAAAAATAATGAGCTAATCCAGGAAAATTGTGTATAAGAAAAAATCTCCAACTCTCCTTTTCACCAGGACCACGTTCAATCATTTTTCTCATTATTATTCCATATGGCGTATTTTCGCCGTATTCTTTTTTATGTATTTTGCTTTCATTAATTATGGTCGCAATATTCTTTGCGAAATTTTTCATCTCTCTCTCATTAGCTTTTATTGAACTCTCGAGATTGACTATTTCTCTCTTTTTTCTCGCTATTTCACTATAATTTTCTCCTACTTGCTGTCCAACACGAGCATTAATAATACCTTTTCCTTCTGCTGATGCCTCTAGATATTGTTTACCATTTATTTCTCCTTGAAGCTTCTTGTTTTTTTCTTCTAATTCTTCAATATTCAAAACTAATGGACCTATTTCACCTATCATTCGTTCTATCTCACGTGAAATATCTTCTTGTACTTCTTCTACATCTATCTCACGTGGGTCGTAAGATTGTTGACGTGAAGATGCCATTCTGGATGCCATGTACAATGGAGGAAGTATAATACCCCTTCGTTCTGATGTTGGTGCTGAAGGATTTAATGCTCTAGCAGCTATTCTAGCATTTGAATTTGTGGGCGCTCTACTCTTTCTAGCATCACCATAACCAGGAACCCTACGCACCGCAATACCACTTGGAAGTCCATCTGCATTTATCCCTTTGTATAATCGACTAGATCCATATGGTCCTCCTCCTCTACGTGTTTTATTTCTAAAATTTCTTCTTCTTCGGTTTATACGTTGTGTTTTATTACGTCTACTACGTTTTGTTTGTGTTTTATTATATTTTTTATTATTATTATTTTTACGTGCACGTTTTTTTATAGAAACGTTTTTCATTTTTTATATATAATTAACTGATATAATTTTTTGTTTTAATTATATATATATTTAGTGTTTACGCGTTCGTTTGCCTCTGCCTCTGCCCTTACCTTTTGAGCTACGCTTCGACTTCGCCTTCGACTTCGTTCCTCTTCTCCGACGACGGCGACGGCCTCCGCCCTCCATTTGTTCTTGCGCCTGGTCTTGGCCTTCTGGTGCTGGTCCTTGGTCTTGTTCTTCTTGCATAGGTTCTGGCGCTGGCGCAGGAGCGGACATCATCTTCGGTCTCATCGACCGCGGTTTCTCCGCCGGAAACGAATTCTTATAGCATTTATTGTATATCGTCACTTTATGCTTCAAATCAATTAATAGCTGAATCGCCCCTTTCATTTCTGACGTCAATTCGCGGAAATCTTCATTGTTTTCATTATTGTACTTCGTAAAAAAATCTTTATCTATTTTATTCGATTTCATTTCTAAAATGGCTTCAGGCGTCTTTCCTTTAAACGAACTCGGTTTATAATTAAAACTGAAAAAATCCATTATATATACTATTATTATAATATTATATATACATCATCACTTAACATCTAAACGCATACGCAAAGACACCCACACCTATAATTCCTAAAGCCAACCCAGCATGGTAATAATACTGCATGGTTTTATACATTTTTAACCACTCTTGCGTTTGTTGCTTGCTATCCACATGATTCAACATCCAATCTGACTTCGGTGCTAATTTATAGTAAAAATAGTTGGTTAAGAAACTCGTCGCCAGAACCATGCACACTACCGCCGAAGACCGCATACGTTTATTTTTGTAATTATACATAATTATCAAGAGAGATAATACAAACCCTAAAACATACCCTTGAATACTTATATTCAAACGTTCTTTCGCTATTTTATCATAAATCTCTCTTTGCCCTGCATTCAGGGTCGATTTATATTGCTGAACTGTCTCATTCTTATTCGTCGCATTATAGAAAAATATCATCCCTATAATGAAAATTGTTGATATTGAGCATGATACTGAACACACCATTTATTATATATATATATATATATTCATATAATTGTATATTCCTATAATTGTATATTCCTATAATTGTATATTCCTATAATTGTATATTCCTATAATTGTATATTCCTATAAAGCATTCTATTATACAACCCATTAAATTCTTCTATTATTTTTTTTATATACTCTATTATTCTCTCATTAATACCCGTCATAATATTATTTATAAATATCATATCATACAATACTAGTTTTTTAAAACAGCCTTGAATATTATTCATGTAATTATTATACAATTCTTTTCGTGATACTTTTATTCCGTGTTCTTCTTCTAAAAAGGTTTCTAAAAATCCATTTCCATTTGCATGAATAAAACTACTTTTACGTGTATGATCCATTGTCACCTGCTGTAATGGTTTGCTTTTTACATAAAACATTATTTGCTCTTTATCAATATATATATCATCATTGAACTGATTCGTATATTTTGTTAATTCTATTTGATCTGTTTTAAACTCTATCGTATTCTCCAATATATAATTGATTATATGCTTTATGTTTTTTGAACGTCCTATGAATTGTCCGCTATTTAACCGCGTATCATCATCGCCTATCGTGCCAAAAATATTCTTTGATAAATACTCATGAAACACATTATCGACCTTATCATACCCTACAATTATCCTTACTTGCGGATGCGCCGTTTCAAATGCCTTGTATGTTTCTTCTAATTCATTTATGCGTTTCGTCGGCAACACATCATAAGCATCTATAAAACAAATAATATCGTCATCCTTTATTTTATTATCATTATCACTATTATTCAAATACGCCAATAATAATTTGTATTTGGTTATAAAGCCTTCCCATTTTGTATTCATACCCAAGATAACTAATTCTGGTATCATTTTTTGAAGGTAAGGCAGGTATAATTTCATTTCTGTTGCTATACAAATATACTTAATCATTTTGTATTTTTGTATATTTGTATATAGTTTATAACTTATTGTATGGTTTATAACTTATTGTATGGTTTATAACTTATTGTATGGTTTATAACTTATTTTCTTTTATAAAATTATTTATATAAACACCATTACGAATATGAACATTATCATCACTTAAATCTTTTCTTAAAAACCCATCCGCATCGCTATAATTATCATAAATATCAAAGAATATATATTCTTTTTCAATGCATTTTTCTTTTATTTTTGAGTTAAAATATAAAACGTATTGTTTTCGTTCCTCGTCAGTCCCCACATATGGATATTCAGGGTTTTCCCAAGTATTAGATTTTTTAATAGGTGGAACAACATTATAAACACATACATTTTTTAATTTTATTTTTGAAATAGATACATTTAATTCAATTGCTTCAAAATAATTATCAATCATATTATTTATAACATCCTGGTATGTTATTGTCTCCGTTATATGTTTATGAATATGACATCTACAATCTATTTCACCCAAACAAAAAATTATAGTGTCTCCATCTTTAATATTAAAATTGCGAATATCACATCTATTTAATTTTTCCTTACCAAAACTATAACATAAAAGTGGTCCTAGGCAATGCGGTGTTATTCCACTCCAGCCATTACTTGAATGACTATCACCAATCGTATGAATTGATGATATACATGTTCTTTCATATAAATGTTGATATTCTGATATTTTTAGTTTGAATTTATCCTTCAATAATTCAGGTTCTACCATACATCCTTTCCCTCCATAAGGTAAATCGCAATCGTCTATTAATATACAGCAAGTATTATGTAATTTGTTTTTTATTGCCAGATATTCTTTCAAATGATGTATTTGCGAAGGTTGAGGATTACCATAATCAAAATCATAGCTATCTAAAAATACAAATTGGATATCTTTATGCTCGCATTCCTCCAAATATTTTACTGAGTCAGATACAACAAATTCTACATATTCGCTTAATCCTAATGCTTCTATATTTAATTTGCAATTTTCAATACACACTGGATCTATATCTATTGTATATACCTTTGAATTATTTTTACTACACCATATTGCAAATATAAGAGTGCTTCCGCCATCACCACACATACTCGGCAAATTAATATCAAAACGCCCCCTTGATGTCCCTGTCTCTATCAAGACTTTTGGTTTTGTGCGTTCCAAAAATTCTAATGCCGCTTTAAATGTTGATACTCGCTTATCAGAAGATTTTAATAATTCATCTATTATATCAAGCCCTTGTTCTTCGCAAATTATTTTAAATTCTAATAAAGTTTTTATGGTTGTTACCAAACTCATTATGTATTTATTATAAAATATATTATTTATATATATATTTGTATATAGTTTATTATTGTTTTTAACATATTACAACTTAAATTTGAATGTAAAGATAATCCATTAGTATACTATATATCATAATGTCTGAGTCCAAAACTTTTGTCAAGCAGCACGTTTCCTACAAAGAATTCTTTATGCACGACCATATTTACACGTTAAGTCTTTCTTCGAACGGCCTTTTAAATGTGCCGAAAATTATTAACTATGATGTGAATAAACAAGAAATGACGATGGAAAAAATTAATCATATGAATATCTCTGATTTTTATGGCGAGCATGAAACCAATATCAGTGCGGAACTTTTTACCCAAATTCATTGCATTATTAGCTACCTATACGATAATCACATTGTTTACCCCGACATCACCGGCTACAACTTTATCGAATGCGGAGGCAAATTGTGGATTATTGATTTCGAACATAGTGATTTTCATACTCATAAAAAAGATACCTTTGTTGAGAAATTTATTATCAATTATGATTATAACAAATGGAACCCTCGGTTTAAATAAGAGACCATAAATCTATAAAATCAGAAAACGTAAAAAAACACGAATCTGGGTCTGACGAACCTTTTTGGGTTTTGGACATTTATAAATGTCCATTTCGTGAAAGTGGCTACCTTCCTTTTTCTGAAAAAAAGTGAAAAAGTGACTTGTGACCATTATGCTCTCATTTCGGTTTTCGGATGAAATATGTTGTTATCATAAACTTTTTTTATGTATTTTTGAAAACTATTTAGGCGTTTTTTAATATTTCCATATATATATAGAATGGAAAACGCCAAAAACGCCAAAAACGCCAAATATTTCAATTGTATAAATTGTCTCTTTAATTGTAGTAAACAAAGCGACTGGAATAGACACATTTTAACACGAAAGCATCATTTGTCAATAAATGGAAATATTTTGGAACTAAAAGAAACCGCAAAGGACAACCAGTGTGATATATGTAATAAATATTATAAAACAAATTCTGGTCTATGGAAACATAAGAAACATTGTGCTGAAAAAGAAAAAGAAAAAGAAAAAGATAAAGAAGAATTATTTACAAAAGACGATAAGATTGAGATTCTCATAAAAGAAAATATAGATTTTAAAAACATTATCTTGGATTTAGTGAAAAATAATGGCGATTTTCAAAAGCAAACGTTGGATATGCAAAAACAGATGATTGATGTCTGTAAAACAAGCGGTACTAATAATTCTTACAATAATAATAGCCATAACAAAACCTTCAATATGCAAGTGTTTCTGAACGAGAAATGCAAGGACGCCATGAATATCATGGATTTTGTCAATTCGATGACGCTACAACTCTCGGATTTGGAAGATGTCGGCGAGCTCGGTTATGTAGAAGGTATTAGTAAAATCATTA
>Ga0129324_10001253_pt1 | contig 16650 bp, 14 predicted proteins | sample CPBDNA_7_FD_96879 | JGI IMG/M metagenome (GOLD analysis project Ga0129324, IMG submission 96879) | Freshwater to marine salinity gradient microbial communities from Chesapeake Bay, USA - CPBay_Spr_15_0.2_DNA | ecosystem: Environmental > Aquatic > Marine > Coastal | place: USA: Chesapeake Bay... | reverse complement strand
TCAACCCCTAAAGACTCAACCCCATACACCTCACGGAGTCGACCTTTTGCGATTTTGCCGGTCGCAGACCTTGGTAAATTCGACACAATCCGAATGCGTGTTGGGCACTTAAACCGAGCGAGAGTTTGGGCAACCGCTGCCCCAATGGATTCCGCGGTCGCAGTGGAGCCAGAAACTAAGACGACTAGAGCGGTCACGGCCTCACCCGTTTCCGGATCGGGCCGACCAAGAACTGCTGCCTCAGCGACATCGGCGAGCGCTTCCAGAGCCACTTCAACCTCGCGCGGGAAAACATTGAACCCGTTAACAATAATTAGTTCCCTGCGGCGGTCAACCAAGTGCAATGCACCATCTTCATCTTGGTAACCGATGTCACCGGTGCCAAACCACCCATCGGAGTCCGGACCGTTGTCTCGATCCGGCCAATAGCCGAGAAAAACCCCAGGACCCTTAACCCAAATTTCACCCGGATCACCAAACTCTGCTTCGTCTCCCGAGTCAGCCATAATTCGAATACTTGTTCCCGCAATGGGTAGACCCACACAACCTGCTCTTGCCCGAGAATTGACCACGGTCGAAGTGATTACGGGTGACGTCTCAGTCATGCCGTAGCCCTCAAAAATTCGCAAACCGGTGAGTTCTTCAAAGCGATTAAAAACCTCGATGGGTAGCGGGGCTCCGCCACTTGACAGCAGCCTGACGGGTCGCATTGCTTGAGCAACGCTGGGAACCCGCGACCAAAATAAGTACATTGCGGGTGCACCTGCAACTGTGGTTACATGCTCCCGCGCAATTACTTCCAACGATTCGGATGCATCAAAACGGTCAAGAATTACAACTGAGGCGCCCGCAGCGAGCGCCATCGTCAAAACTGTATTCAAGCCATAAATGTGGAATAAAGGCAAAACAGCCAGAATCGTATCTTCCGCACTCACGATTGGAGGATTTCGCAACTCCAACAAAGCAGAGACGTTGCTCACCAAATTTGCGTTTGTCAGCATTACGCCTTTAGGAGTTCCATCTGATCCAGACGTGAACAAAAGTAGTCCGAGGTCATCAGTTGCAATCTTTGGAAAATCCATTTGGACTTCCGGCTTTCGGATGAGACTTTTGATCGACTCCTTTAAAAAGGCGCGAATCGAATCACGATTAGATGTGATCTCCTGACACAACATCGCTGGGCAAGAGTCCGGAGCTGAGTCTGCGCCTAACTCAGCAAACTCTGCGGACACCAAGAGAACCTTTGCCTCAGAGATTTCCAAGATTTCGCCAATTTCACGTGAGGTGTAACCGGGATTCAAAGGAATGGGAACAAGACCTGCGCGGACAATTCCAAAATAGGAAACCACGAACTCGATTGAGTTGCCCATCAGTATTGCTACACGGTCTCCTGAACGAGAAGGGATCAGCCCACTTTCCAGTAATGCTGCTGCCGTTGCGCTCACCTGCGAATCCAAAACAGCGTACGAGACGCGTTCCCCGGTATGGGCTTCAATTAATGCGACCCGATCTGGATCACTGAGCGCCGAATTCGCCAAGAAGTCCGAAACAGTCACAACGTCATTGAAGAGGCCGGGCCGGTTTGACGAGTTCACGGATGCAGTTTGACACATATCCTGATCCGGGGACACAAGGTGAGTATTCTTGACGTGTGTCGCTGGAAAATGCCCCTGAGAAAAGTAATGTCTTAGGCGCCTATCGCGAATCCGGCGTGGCTTCGGCCGCCGCAGCCTACGACTCGCGAAGCAGCGAGCGCCATAGCGCGTCCACTGCGGCATTCTTTGATGTTGATAACACAATCATGCGCGGCGCTTCCCTCTTCCACTTTGCAGCGGGCCTCGCCAAACTGAAATATTTCTCCGGACGGGAAATCTTCGGTTTCGGCGTTAAACAGATGAAATTTGTACTCTCAGGATCTGAGGATCTCGAAGATGTTGCCTCGGCAACCGCCGCTGCCCTGTCATTCGTCCAAGGTCGCAGTGTCAAAGAACTCACCCAGCTCAGTGAAATTGTTTTCGATGATCGAATGGTGGACAAACTCATACCGGGAACTCTGGCCATCGCGCAAGAACACATTGATGCCGGAGTTGATGTTTGGTTGGTGACTGCAACACCCGTAGAACTTGCCAACCTACTTGCTAGACGCCTTGGACTAACAGGGGCACTAGGTACCGTTTCTCAAACAGAAAATGGAATCTATACGGGACAATTAGTTGGCTACCCACTTCACGGGCTCGCAAAAGCTGAGGCCGTACGTGCGCTAGCAGCTAGTGAGCATTACGACCTATCAACGTGCTTCGCTTATTCAGACTCGGCAAATGACATCCCGATGCTGTCAACGGTCGGTTTTCCGACTGCAATTAACCCTGATCCCGAACTACGCGCTTATGCAAAGAAGATGGACTGGGAAGTCAGCGACTTTCGAAGGCGCGCTCAATTGCGCGCAAATGCGATTCCTGCAGCGGTAACCGCGGCGGGGATCGCGGCAGGACTCACAGCAGGTTATGCCCTAGGACGAGTCGCGCGCAGTTCAAAAAATACTTGAACGGTGCGAAAGTAATTCACGAATCGTTTGCGTGAGTTGGTTACGCACGTAATCCGAACAAGCAAAAGCATCAAGGGGGTTATCCGATTGTGGTGGGGCAACTGGTGCGCCAAATGAAATGGTCCATCGACTTGGAAATGGAATTAGCCCTAATGGTCCCAAAGCCGGGAAAGTAGGCGTAACCGGTAAATAGGGAAAGCCAGCCCAATCAAGTATTCCTTCGACCCTAGCCAGCAGTGGATACGCTTCTTCGGCTCCAATTACAGCGGTTGGAATTATCGGGACATTGTTGATTGCAGCGAGCCTGGCAAATCCCGCCCTTCCAAACCCCTGCAGTTGATACCGATGCTCAATTGTTTTTCCTACCCCGTTAACACCTTCGGGCCAAACCCCAACTAACGCTCCGGCCTGCAACAGCTCATTGGCACTCTCAAAATTTGCTGGATGCACATTCAGGTGAGACATAACTTCACGCATGGGGTCTTGGAAAAGAAAGTCAGCACCAAGAAGGTGCAGAACTCGCGTTGAGTTGACTTCAAGTGCATGAACAACCATCAGCGCATCAATTGCGAAAGCCCCTGCGTGGTTGCAGACGATGAGTGCTGCCCCTTGTTCCGGGATATTTTCCGAACCAATCACTCTTGTCCGGAACCACTCGCGGTAAATCGGGTCAAGAATCCTGTCAAAAAAATGGTGACGAACAGGCGCCTCGCCGGTAACCGCATGGCTAGGGAGATTGTCCATCTCAAACTTCTCGGCGGAGGGGCCTTACGACTACTTCTTCTTGTTTCTGCGCTGGACTCGGGTGCGACGCAGCAGTTTGCGGTGCTTCTTCTTAGCCATCCGCTTGCGACGCTTCTTGATTACTGAGCCCATTAATAATTTCCTTACTTGAAGTGCGTGAAGTAAATGTGGTGTAAAGCGAAGTGCAGTCTATCTATGATCGTTCACTGCCTGTGTTGCGAGGCTACCTGAACACCTTTATGCGGTTTCAATGTATGAATCGCGGAGGTAATCCTGAACTGCTTGCTCCGGGACTCGGAATGAGCGACCAACCCTGACGGCTGTTAAATCGCCATTGTGTACGAGACGATAAACCGTCATCTTTGAGACCCGCATTACTCCGGCTACCTCGGCCACGGTGAGAAAACGAACATCACCAAAAGCTGCTGTTGACATGCGGTGCTCCATTTTTCGATAGACGTTTTTGGGAAAATTTCCCGAGTCAGGACTACCGAACAATAGTCGGTCGACCTGGAGTGGCGCGAGCAGATACCCCAAAAAGTTCAAAATTTTCGATTGGACACGCTAAAACCAAGAATTTACTTCAGGATCCAGCCCAAAAAACGGGAAAACTGCCGATCGAGTCGCCATGATGGAAGCATCGACCGGATCCCGATTGTTGAATCCTTGATCAATAGGTTTAGGCCACGGCTTCATCCCGTCGGAGAGACTACTCGTGCTCGCGCCACCGAGTGAGCGCTCTACATATTCGAGATAATCACGAGGAACCGCAACATCTTTTGCTGACTTGCTCCCGGTGACCACTGCGAGCAAATTCGCCCAACTGCGGGGAACGGCGTCAGCAACGTCATAGCCTCCACCTCCCACCGCCACCAGTTTCCCCCCGTGCCCATGAGCAAGCTGATGTATCAATTCGTACGCATAACGCTGACCGTCAACACTGAGCGCCAAATGGGTCAAAGGGTCGTGAATATGTGAATCTGCACCATTTTGACTGACAATGATTTCGGGGGAAAACACATCGATGATCTGCGGAACCGTCGAGACGAATGCCCGGAGCCACCCTTGATCTCCGGTGCCCGCTGGTAGCGCGACATTGACACAACTGCCGGGAGCATTGGTCCCGCCCGTTTCATGTGGCCAGCCAGTTCTTGGAAACAACGTGGCCGGGCTTTCATGTATCGAGATGGTCAGCACCCGTGGATCATCGTAAAAAATATTTGCGACTCCATCGCCGTGATGGGCATCAATGTCTATATATGCGATTCGCTGCGCTCCTTGTTCGAGTAAGTCGTAAATCGCGACAGCTATATCGTTGTAGATGCAAAACCCCGACGCACTCGCCCGTTGCGCATGATGCAGTCCCCCCGCCAAGTTCACCGCATGTTTGGCTTCCCCGTTCCAAACAGCGTTTGCCGCCATCAGTGTGGCCCCGGAAACACGAGCCGAAGCCTCATGCATTCCAGCAAAGACCGGGTTGTCACTGGTACCCAGACCAAATCCCAACTCAGCCCGCGGCGGATTCGCCCCTGCCGCGATTACGGCCGCAATGTAATCAGCACTATGAGCCCGCAAGAGTTGCTCGTTCGTGGCGGGAATGACCGGTCCAAAAAGATTCTCCCCCGAAATAATTCCAAGATCTTGGGCCAATCGCATGGCTAACTCAACGCGGATTGGGGCAAGTGGGTGATCCGGTCCAAAGTTGTAGCGCACGAGCTCTTCATCCCAGGGGATGTAAATGCCAGACTTCACAAAAACCAAGTTCAGCTCTTGCCGAGTTCAATTGAACGAGCGACGCCAGCCTCTAGCGCCGCGCCAATGGCTTCACCGACACGCTGTGAGTCAAGTACCTCCATGGCGGCCTGGGTAGTTCCCCCTGGTGATGTCACCTGTGTCCGCAGGCGTGCAGCGGTCAACTCTGATTGAGCAAATAGCTGTGCTGAACCATGGAGTGTCGCCCGAACTAATTGGTCGGCCAGATCCGCACTCAGGCCCAATTGTTGTGCACCCGCCTGCAAATACTCTGCGAGGAAAAACAAGTAAGCGGGTCCACTTCCCGAGACTGCACCGACGGCGGCTTGTTGGGATTCAGGAACAACAAAAACCTCACCGACCGCACTCAATAACTCATGCGCCACCATCACTGAACTTTCCGAACAACTCTCACCGGCACTGATGCAGGTCACACCCATGTGAATTTGCGACGGAGTGTTCGGCATTGCTTTCACAATTTCAGCCGTTTGAGGGAAGCATTTCCCAATGAACTCCGTAGTGATACCCACCGCAACAGAAATCACAATTGCATGCTGGGCAATGTAGGGCTGAAACTCGTGCAGTATCTCCTTGATTAACTGAGGTTTAATCGCAATCACTACGACATCACACTCCAAGAGGGCGCTTCGGTCATCGGTGACGTCAATACCGAGTGATTTTTCAAGGTACTGGTACTTCTCAACATCGCGCACAACGGCAACGATGCCTGCTCCTGAGTCTGTCCACCCAGAAATGAGCGCCCGGCCCATGGAACCCGATCCAATTACGCCAATTTTTTTCATTTCTCACCACCGGGTAGTGGTTTTGTTGGATCCAGTAGATCTTGAACTAACGGAGACACCAATGCAACCACCTGTTCTTGGGACAAACTTGATAGCGGCTCGATTTTTAAGAAATAGCGGTAGGCGATCACGCCAGTTAAATAGGAACTTATTAACGCTCCCCTAATTCGCGCATCAGGGATTCCCATCACAATTAGTGCGCGATCAACTACCGCGCTTTGAAAGTAGTCCGAAAGTGGTTTTATCACGGCAAACATGTCAATGCCCGAGTTCAGTGAACGACCGGCATTTGCCGCCTTAACCAGGTCCTCGCGAACCTGCTGATCAGCCGCTAGTTGCAATGTTGCCCGCACTAGTCGTTCGCCCATCCCTTGGATTCCAGGTGCGACAAGTGCAGGAATCGCCTTTTGCGGATCGCTCGGGAAAGACATGGCAGCGGCGAACAGCGCCTCTTTATTCGAATAAAGGTTTGAAACCACTGTTGGAGCGACGCCTGCTGCCGCAGCAATTGATTTGATAGTCGTACGGGCGTAACCCGAATTGAGGAACATGGAACGTGCAACGCCCACTATTCCACCGACTTCTTCTTCCGGTTCTGGGGCCATTTCCTACTCCTCGCTCCTCGGGAACACCTCGCGCACGAAATCAATACTGGCCTTGATGTCAGCGATCCGTTCAATGCGATCGACTGCTGAGCGTGTCGAGATTTCCGAAATAATATTTCCGTCGAAGCCATTTAGTTTGAGAAATTCCAATGCCTCTCGGACAGGTTGCGTGCCTCTGCCAGGCACCAAATGCTCGTCGGCAGCGGAATCGGTTCCATCAGCTAGGTGGATATGACGGAGCCGATCGCCAAATTCCTGCATCATTTCAATGGGGTCGGTTCGCGAAACTGATGTGTGGGAAAAATCCAGAGTGACATTTTCGTAGTCTTGTTTTCTAATGTCCCAGTCGGGAGCGTAAGCGGGAAATGATCCAGGACCGGCCCGCCATGGATACATATTTTCCACCGTAAAACCGACGGGGGAATTTCTGTTCAGTTCTGCAATCCCTGTTTCAAAATTTTTGGAATACTCTCTCTGCCAACGAAATGGTGGATGCACAACAACGCTCGCAGCGCCGACAAGTTCGGCAACATCTCGTGCCCTGTCAAGTTTGCCCCAAGGGTCGGTGCCCCAAACACGCTGAGTGATCAAGAGGCATGGTGCATGCAAGGAAATTATCGGAAGCTGGTAGTGCTGGACCAGATTTCTCAGCGCGGTCGAGTCCTGACTCATGGAATCCATTCCGACCATTATTTCGACGCCGTCGTAGCCGGTGAGCGCGGCAAGCTCGAATGCGGCCGCGGTTGACTCGGGGTAAACCGAAGAAGTCGACAGTCCGATTTTCACGGTCCACGCCTCCAATGATCAGTGATTTTCGTAGCGATTCCAACTGCCGCTGCCCCAATCAGGCCGACAACAATCGAAATAATGCTGTAACGCTCCGGTCCCAATGACAACAAAAAAAAGTTTGATAGGAACGGAATGTAAAGCACTGAGACAAAAGCTGCGACCATTAGGGCCACTAACAATGCCCTGACTATATTGAATGGTCTCGCTGACTGGGCTAGTACGGCAATAGTCACAATGAAAAGAGTGATGGTCGCAGCTGACTGCGCATTGAATATTGGTTCATCAAAATATAGGGCTACTCCGTAACTGGTGAACGAAGAAATTGCAGCGATCACACCTGCAGGAACAGCGAAAAGTAGTACCCGACGGAAGAACCCTGGTCGGAACCTCTCCGTGTTGGGCATTAACGCGAGAAAAAAGCCGGGAATACCAATTGTTAAGGCGCTCACCAATGTTAAATGTCTCGGCAGAAACGGGAACGCTACAGCGAATATAACCGTTGCGCTGCTCACAATCATTGCGTAAAAACTTTTGGTGAGAAAGACATCTGCGACACGTTCGATATTTCCCAAGACTTTTCGTCCTTGGGCAACCACACTTGGCATCACAGACCACTGGTCATCAAGCAAAACCAACTGCGCAACCGCACGCGTTGCTCCTGACCCAGAGCCCATAGCGATTCCAAGATCCGCATTTTTGAGCGCCAATACGTCGTTGACTCCATCACCTGTCATAGCAACCGTTTTTCCCTGCAGATGCAATGCGTCGACCATCGCTTGTTTTTGCCCTGGAGTTACGCGGCCAAAAACATTTGTTGTCGCAAGTACTTCAGCGATTTCGTCAGTATTGTCAGGAAGGTTGCGAGCATCGTAAGGGTGATCAGCACCAGGTACACCCGCTTGGCTGGCAATGGCCCCGACCGTCTCAGCATTGTCACCCGATATCACCTTTACATTTACGCTTTGACTGAGAAAATATGCGACCGTCTCAGCTGCGTCACTTCGGAGCGTCTGACTGATAACGACTAATGCCACACAATCAACGATTCCCAGGTTTTCATCAGCTGAAACACTCTCTCCAGTCCGGGCCAAAACCAGAACCCGAGCACCCGACGCTGCACTTCTATTTGCAATAGCAAGCATTTCCCTATTGTTTGGATCCACCATTTCGGGAGCACCGAGTACCCAGGTGCCGTGACCAACAAAAGTCGCACTTGACCACTTGCGTGAACTGGAAAAGGGAACCGATTCAGCAATTTGCCAATTGGGATTTTGGAAATTGGATTCAATAGCACTCAGTGTGGGATTTGCATTTTGCTGCGAGCCTGCTAGCGCACCAAGGGCCGCCTCAATATCAACTAACTCCGCATTACCCAGTGGAATGGTTTCCTGCACCCGCATGCCCGGTTCTGTGAGAGTTCCCGTCTTGTCTGCGCATACGGTGTCAACACGTGCCAGAACTTCAACAGCTGGTAGATCTTGTACCAACACTCGCTTTCGGGCTAAGTCAATTACGGCAACAGCCATGGCGATAGACGTTAAAAGCACGAGTCCCTCAGGCACCATCGTGACCACTCCAGCGATCGTTCCCCTGATTGATTCATCAAGTGGCAATTTAGCTCGAAATAATTGGGACAAAAGGAGCGCGATACCCACGGGGAGTATGAAGTAAGACACGTATCTAATGAACTTGTTGATTGCGTCGCGAAGTTCCGAATTTGTGATTTGAAACTGCTTAGCTGCCTCTGTTAGGCCGGCCGCAAACGAGTCACGCCCAACTTTTGTTGCTCGCATGTAACCACTGCCAGCCACCACGAACGAACCGCTCATGGCCGAGTCCCCAACATGCTTGTCAACCGGATCGGCCTCGCCTGTTAAAAGGCTCTCATCAATTTCCAAGCCTTGTGATTGTTCTATTTCACCGTCGACGACTAGCTGATCACCTGTTCGCAGCACGATGAGATCGCCTAGAACTATTTGCGTTGAGCTGATTTCTTGATCTGAGCCGTCACGACGCACAACAGGTTTCGCTTCACCGATCACTGCAAGTTTTTCAAGCGTCCGTGAAGCTCGATACTCCTGAATGGTGCCAATTAGCGTGTTTGCCACAATTACTAAACCAAAAAGGGAATCCTGCCAAGGCGCGACAATCAACATAACAATCCACATTGACCCAATAAGGAAGTTGAACCAAGTCAAAGTATTTTCTTTGATAATGCTGGTGAGGCTCCGTGAGTTCGCGTCCGGCGCGTCATTTGTTTCACCCGCGGCAATTCGCCGATTAACTTCGACTTGAGTCAGTCCCATGAAGTGCGCACTGTCCGGGTGCCCAAGACTCATGGCTCCACGGTACCCGAACGGGAGGGGCCGCACTTGCTCAAAGGTGCCAGTGGCTCAACCAATGCATAACTCACCTAGGCTTGCGTAATGCCTGAAGTTCCCCTTGATTTCCCTAGAGCCTGGGTCGAGTTTGTTGACCCTGCCGACGACGACCAGTTGATCAGATGCGATCTGACCTGGCTCATGTCCAAGTACAACTGCATATTCGGGAGGGGTTGTAAAGGGATAGACGCGGAACGTCCCGATGCTGGGTGCTGCGCTCACGGCGCTCATTTCTCGGAAAAGAAAGATGAGAAACGCGTGGGCAAATGGGTTAAGAAATTGACCCCGGAATTGTGGGAGAATTTCGACACTGGCCGTGGCAAGAAGGGATGGACCGAAAAAGAAGATGGCGCCGATAAAACTCGAGTAGTTAACGGCGCCTGCATTTTTCACAATTCCGAGGATTTCGCGGGTGGATACGGTTGCGCGCTGCATCACTTAGCCGAGCAAGAAGGTGTCTCATTTATTGAAACTAAGCCCGACGTTTGCTGGCAACTTCCCTTGCGTCGCTCCTACGACAACGTGACCTACGAGGATGGCCGCGAGCGCATGGTCGTCGTTTTGGGTGAATATGACCGGAGAGGTTGGGGAGCTGGTGGCTCAGATTTTGAGTGGTACTGCACGGGAAACACGGAGGCACACACTGCCAGTGAACCCGTCTATATCAACTCAAAGGACGAAATAGTGGCCCTGATCGGTGCGGCAGCATATGAGGAACTGGCCCGGTTGTGCCGTGATCGAGACGAAATCCTCACAACTTTTAATCAAAGGGGTAAGAAGTCAGACGCAACTGCCAGAATTGGGCTTTCCATTCACCCCGCTGACCCGCTGGACTAACGCTCAGGAATTGACATGGCAAAAAGCACCACAAAAACACCTCAGTACCGCTGCACCGAGTGCGGCTGGGTCACCGGAAAATGGGCTGGTCGCTGCGGCGAATGTCAATCCTGGGGTAGCGTTGAAGAAGTCGGGGTAGTCACCGCGACCACCAAAGCTAGGGCAACCACATCACCTGCCCTTGCGATCAGCTCCATTGACATTAGTTCTGCTCAATCCCAAAGTACCGGAATCAGTGAATTCGATCGCGCGCTCGGCGGAGGCTTCGTTCCAGGTGCAGTACTGCTGCTCGCAGGTGAGCCAGGAGTGGGCAAATCAACACTTCTCCTTGCTGTTGCCGCCCAATGGGCGCGACTCGGTCACAAAGTCCTTTACCTGACGGGCGAAGAGTCAGCGGCTCAAGTTCGGTTGCGAGCAGAGCGAATTGGAGCCTTGAGTGACTCACTTTTTCTGGCGGCTGAAACAGATCTTGGGGTCGCTTTGGGTCATATTGAACAGACCAATCCTTCACTTCTCATCGTTGACTCCGTCCAAACGATCTCAAGTGCCGACATTGACGGTGTCGGTGGCGGGGTTACTCAGGTCAAGGAAGTTGCGGCATCACTCATTAGGGCCGCGAAATCAAGGAATATGACAACGGTGCTGGTGGGCCATGTGACTAAGGACGGAAGCGTTGCCGGACCTCGGGCTCTCGAGCACTTAGTTGACGTGGTGCTCCAGTTTGAAGGTGACCGGCATGGACCGCTTCGGCTGGTTCGTGCCGTCAAAAACCGATACGGCCCAGCAGACGAGATTGGCTGCTTTGAATTAACGGAGGACGGAATTCAGGGGCTCCCCGACCCGAGTGGTTTATTCCTCAGCGATCGAAGTCACCCTGTCCCGGGAACCTGCGTCACCATTACCGTCGAAGGAAAACGACCACTGGTCGCTGAAGTGCAAGCACTGATTGCCCCATCCGGTTCACCTCAACCCCGTAGAGTCACCAGCGGGCTGGACTCCTCCCGCACCGCCATGATGCTCGGGATCTTGGAACGTCGAGCCGGACTCAAACTTTCCACAGCGGATTGCTTTGTTGCTACGGTCGGTGGCATGCGACTGCTCGAACCTGCAACTGATCTTGCAACCGCACTCGCAATCATCAGCAGTGTCAAGGATATCTCCCTTCCCAGTGGTCTCGTTGCAATCGGCGAACTGGGACTTGCTGGAGATATTCGTCGAGTCGCGGGCCTTGAGCGCCGATTGGGAGAGGCGGCCCGCCTTGGCTTCACAGATGCAATCATTCCAGCGGGCTCAAGTGTGAAAACCCAAGGAATAACAGCACACCCTGTCTCAAATATTGGGCAGGCTGTACTTGTGATGGCAAAGCTAACGGCCAATTCGCAGCCAGAAGGTGTTCCAGATTTCTAGTTTTTCTTCGTCAGTGCAAATGGCGTTGCATCACTTGTAACATCAAGGTTGCGCCCAATTACCTCATAGCGGCCAACCTTGGCCGCCGTGTTTATGTCTGGACAACCCTTTTCGCTCAGTTGACCATTCCACGTGATCGTTGACGCCACCTTGTCACCGGGCTCCAAGGTCACAATCTTTGTTTTATTATTTGAAGAACAGTCATCGCTTGACCACACGTGATACCCGCCTGATTTAACTTCAAGTTCATTTGCCTTAGGTCCAACATCGCGAAGGCATGCGACGCTGCCAATATTTTCAATGGACAGAGAAAGTACCGGTTCTTTGCCCACCTTGTATGTGGACGAATCCGTTGTTGCCTCAACAAAGATTGCTGAATCCATGCAGTCAATCGGATCTGTCGTGACCGGAGTAAGTGAGGCCACCTCTGGATCAACAACTCCTGATTCTGAGACGGAAACCGCAGGTTGGGTTGCGGGAGTTTCAGTGCTCGATGAGCCAAAGACGGCCCGAAAAGCCCACACAAGGCCAAAAAGAATAAGTAGGGCCACGACGAGTAGTGCTGCCCGACGAACCCAATAAATACTAGGTGATTCCGGACCGACCGGCTGCATGTTCACTACTCCACAGTAATGCGACCCAAGTGACACATGAAACGATCCCCGGGTGAGTCCCCCAAATCCCAATCCACAGACGATTTCCGACTGGTTCGCTACCGAAGCGAGAGTCCTCCCTTGGCGAAATACCAGCCCATGGGGCGTAATGGTCAGCGAATTCATGTTGCAGCAAACACCAGTGATACGTGTTCAACCTAAATGGGAGCAATGGCTAAAGCGTTGGCCGACGCCGAAGGACCTTGCCGAAAGTCCAGTTGCTGAGGCAATCCGCCACTGGGAAAATTTGGGGTACCCGCGCCGAGCTAAGCGTTTACACGAGAGTTCAGTGATCCTCACACAAAAATTTAATGGCGAAGTTCCACAAACATTTGAAGAACTGATTTCATTGCCCGGAGTCGGCGAATACACCGCTAGCGCAATTCTTGCATTTGCATTTGGGCAACGCTCGCTCGTCCTCGATGTCAATATCCGCAGACTTTTGGCACGTGCTTGGCTCGGTCAATCTCATCAAGCACCAACTATTTCAGCGATTGAACGTGCCCTCGCCAAAGGACTCCTCCCGATCGGTGAGCAGCAAGCCGCGATTTGGTCGGCGGCAGCCATGGAGTTGGGGGCGATCATCTGTACCGCACGCGATCCTTCATGTAGCACCTGCCCAATAGTCAATGATTGCAATTGGTTTTCCCAAGGCAAACCAAATTCCGATATTCCAAAAAAGATCCAAGGTCGATACGAAGGAAGTATGCGCCAAGAGCGTGGAAGAATTTTGAAAATTCTGCGCGAGCACCAGAACTCAACGAGTCGGGGACAACTCGTAAAGCAATCGCCCGACCAACAGAAGTTTGAGACGGCGCTGGCTCAATTACTGAACGAAGGCATGATCGAAAAAACCAGAGGGGGATACTCGCTACCGCGTTCGTAAAATTTGCTGCCGATCACTTAATCGAACTATGTCGCGACCACCGATGGGATCGCCCAAGAGCACGTCAATCCAAATTGCTCCTGGGTTAGCGTTTTCCTGACAACTGCTACTTCGCGGCCCGCTGAGCGTCACGGCTACCCCGATTTCACTTGGTGACTCTTCAACGGTGACATCAAGGCTTTGATCCGAACAGATTCCAGATTGGGGTGGCGTGATGCTGACTTGGATCACATCTGAGTCAACTGTTGGGCGATATCCCGTCGGCTGTAAATCTTCACTGACTTGGCCAAGGGAGGAAAATGGTCCACCTCCAGCGGCAAAACCCCAAACGACGAGGAGCAGACCGACACTAACTACAGCAGCAATGAGAAAGCCGGCCCAGCGCGGAAAGCCACGCTTAGGCCGGTCAAACTCGTTGAAACCTGGGATCAGCGGTCCCCCGCTCATTCACAGCCTCCACACTTCATGTTGGAGGGTAACCCAGTTATCCAGCGGCCTCAACAGGAGGCAGGTCCGGAAGAACTTCCCGTGGTGTTGCGACAAAGGTGAATTCGCGGTCATCGCCTTCGCCTTCGACGTCAACCACGACGATATTGCCGGGGAGGAGATCTCCAAAGAGCATTTTTTCACTCAATGGATCTTCCAAATCGCGCTGAATCGTGCGACGAAGTGGCCGCGCACCCAAAGCAGAGTCATAGCCGCGCTCAGCCAACAGGTCCTTTGCAGCCGTGGTGAGCTCGATATCCATATCTTTATCAAGCAGACGCTTTTCCAGGCCAGCAATCATGAGGTCGACAATCTCCACGATCTCATTCTTGCTCAACTGATGGAATACGATCACGTCATCTATTCGGTTAAGGAACTCAGGACGGAAGTGCTGCTTGAGTTCCTGTTGAACCTTAGATTTCATTTGCTCGTAAGCGCTGAATTCGTTGTCATCGGGTGCAAATCCTAGGTTTTGGCCCTTTGACACATCACGACTACCAAGGTTGGTCGTCATGATGATTACGGTGTTTTTAAAGTCGACGACCCGACCCTGTGAATCCGTGAGGCGCCCTTCTTCCAAAACCTGAAGGAGTGAGTTGAAGATATCGGGGTGGGCCTTTTCAACCTCGTCAAAGAGGACAACACTGAATGGCTTGCGCCGAACTTTCTCCGTTAACTGTCCACCGTCTTCGTAACCGACGTATCCGGGGGGTGAGCCAAAGAGTCGCGAGGCTGTGTGACGCTCGCTGTACTCAGACATGTCCAACGAAATGAGGGCATCTTCGGAGCCGAAAAGGAACTCGGCCAAAGTCTTGGACAGCTCAGTTTTACCTACACCCGATGGCCCGGCAAAAATAAATGATCCGCTGGGACGCTTGGGATCTTTGAGACCGGCCCGAGTTCGGCGAATGGACTTAGACAGTGCCTTAATCGCTTGTTCCTGACCGATCACGCGGTGATGAAGCTCCTCTTCCATCCGGAGAAGGCGCGCAATATCGTCCTCGGAGAGATCAGAAACCGGAATACCGGTCATGAGCGCGAGCACCTCACCAATGAGTTTCTCGTCTACTTCAGCAACAACGTCAAGATCACCGGCTTTCCATTCACGCTCACGTTCAGCGCGCTCGGCCAGAAGGTTTTTTTCATCATCCCGAAGGGCAGCGGCTTTTTCAAAGTCCTGCTCGTCGATAGAAGATTCCTTAGCCTTACGGACATCGGCAATTTTGGCATCAAACTCGCGCAGATCCGGTGGCGTCGTCATGCGTCGGATACGCAGACGCGATCCGGCTTCGTCAATGAGGTCAATTGCCTTATCAGGTAACTGACGATCAGAAATGTAACGGTCAGAGAGTCGTGCAGCCGCATCGAGTGCACCGTCAGTGATGGACACTCTGTGATGGGATTCGTATCGGTCGCGAAGCCCACGCAGGATCTCAATCGTATGGGCTACATCAGGGGCTTCAACGAGCACAGGTGCGAATCGACGTTCCAGCGCTGCATCTTTTTCAATGTGCTTGCGGTACTCGTCAAGTGTTGTGGCACCGATTGTTTGTAGTTCCCCACGCGCGAGCATCGGCTTGAGAATGCTGGCGGCGTCAATTGCGCCCTCCGCGGCACCGGCACCGACGAGGGTGTGGATTTCGTCGATGAACAGGATGATGTCACCGCGAGTCCGAATCTCCTTGAGGACCTTCTTCAGCCGTTCTTCGAAGTCACCACGGTAGCGGCTACCGGCCACCAGTGCTCCGAGATCAAGTGTGTAGACCTGTTTGTCCTTAAGCGTTTCTGGGACCTCACCGGCAACAATGTCCTGGGCGAGACCTTCGACAATTGCGGTCTTGCCCACGCCTGGCTCACCAATGAGCACCGGATTGTTCTTAGTGCGGCGAGAAAGCACCTGCATGACTCTTTCAATTTCTTTTGAGCGCCCAATTACCGGATCGAGTTTATTTTCACGAGCAGCAGCGGTCAGGTTACGGCCGAATTGATCAAGGACAAGCGAGGTCGACGGTGTTCCTTCGGCCGGCCCACCGGCTGTTGCGGGTTCTTTGCCCTGGTAACCACTCAGAAGTTGAATTACCTGCTGGCGAACCTTGTTCAAATCTGCACCAAGTTTGACGAGGACTTGGGCAGCTACACCTTCCCCTTCGCGAATCAAACCTAAGAGAATGTGCTCTGTGCCAATGTAGTTATGGCCCAATTGAAGTGCTTCGCGTAGTGAGAGTTCCAAAACTTTCTTGGCCCGTGGGGTAAATGGAATGTGTCCTGAGGGAGCTTGCTGTCCCTGACCGATAATTTCCTCAACTTGCTGGCGAACAGCATCGAGGGAAATTCCAAGGCTTTCAAGTGCCTTGGCAGCGACGCCTTCACCCTCATGGATTAAGCCGAGCAAAATATGTTCGGTGCCAATGTAATTGTGATTGAGCATGCGGGCTTCCTCTTGTGCAAGGACAACCACGCGACGGGCTCTGTCTGTAAACCGCTCGAACATTGGCCACTCTCCTTCATGCGCGCCTTCGGGTGTGGGCACCCAAATCGACCCTCCCATTGTCCCCCATGAATCACATGTGTGAAACCCGAGATGCGCCAGAACCCGTACGCCCAACGCGAAATCTGTCGAAAAACCCCTAGGACATGGTGCCTCAGACGGGTGATTCGACGATCTCACCCCCCGTGACCTTGGAGGAATTGCTTATGGGCCTGGGATACGGGCCTGACTTGACTAGGTGAATTCCGTGAATTCCGTGAATTCCGTGAATACT
>Ga0129324_10001251_pt1 | contig 16650 bp, 18 predicted proteins | sample CPBDNA_7_FD_96879 | JGI IMG/M metagenome (GOLD analysis project Ga0129324, IMG submission 96879) | Freshwater to marine salinity gradient microbial communities from Chesapeake Bay, USA - CPBay_Spr_15_0.2_DNA | ecosystem: Environmental > Aquatic > Marine > Coastal | place: USA: Chesapeake Bay... | reverse complement strand
TCCTCCTCCTCTGCTACTTCTTCCTCCTCACTAACCGGACACGCTTCAGTTTCAATATGCACCGCATCATATATTTGTTTAACATGTTCGTTCACATCAAACGCTGCTACACTTGTAGTGGTGAGCGGTGTAATTTCTAATGTAACGGTATTTACAATAGAATCTTGCTCAATAGACGCGGGTTTAGTTACTTGCCTTTCTAATTCGGCTTTCAATAGACTGTTTTCTTCTATAATTTGCTGAAATTCAGGCATGTTATTCATAAGCGCAACCAATGTTTTATATTGTTTATTTGTCTCCTCTATTTTTTCTATAAAAGGAGCCAATGTCTTGCGCATAGTTTCAGTCAAATCTTTAATAATTAATTCAGCTAGTTCGCTCATCGTGGATATACTGTATAATAAATATACTATTCGTTTAATACAATTTAGAAAATACTTTATTTTTATATATAATGGCCGATTCAAGTGCTAATAAAGAACAACCGACACAGACTGATGCAGAGTGGGTTCAAATTATCTTAAACCAAACCGACTATACTTATGAAGAAGCAAGCTTGAAATTACGTCAACATAACAATGATTATATGACTGTTATCAGGTCATATTTAAAACAAGGAATGATAACTGAAAATGTGGCTGCAAAACCTTTATCAATGAATCAACAAATTTATAAAGAAATCCGTTCTTTTATGGATGAGACGGATATTAGACAAGTAAAACACTCTGCATAATTTAGTTTTTAAGTAAATCAGGCAAAAAAATTATACATACTTCAATAGTTAACCTACACGTAAAATAACAATATTTTACGTGTAATTTTGGCCCAACCTTTTCTAAAGGTTGTTAAAGGTTATATTTTGTCCCAACCTTTTCTAAAGGTTGTTAAAGGTTATATTTTGTCCCAACCTTTTCTAAAGGTTGTTAAAGGTTATATTTTGGCCCAACCTTTTCTAAAGGTTGTTTATTGCACATTAAACGTTTCGTTCAAAATCTCCGCTTTGTTTTGTTTCGTCTTACGCTTAATTTTAAATTTGCCCGTGTTTTGCAAATTCTCTTGTACCATAATGTCATCGTTGTATTCATGTAACTCTGGTAAAACTCGCGACAAAGGCTTATCTACCACAATCAACAATCGTTCACTTTTGAACAACCGCCTGTATTCTTGAATTGTTAGTTCTCCATAGTATTTATTTAAAGTGTAATACGGATCGGGTGCCGGTTTAATATTTTTTGTGTGATTATAAACTTTGTTATAAATGTGATTAAGTAAGTAATACCGCTCAAAACGCGTGGATGTATCAATAGACTCTTTGAATAAAAACGCCGTAGCACATTCGGGGCTGCAAAAACAACCATAACATTGATAAACATTATTTATTTGATACTTAGGTATATAAATAGGTGGATTGTCAAATGAACAGGTACACCAAAAACAATCTGATTTTTTATCTGAAATATTATTATTCTGCAAGTTAAAAGACATGTTCTTCAGCTTGTTGCACAACAATTTAAACTCACTTTCACAATTGGTGCTCAAGCCTTGTTCCGGTTTAAGGCTGTTTGTATGATTATCTATAACATGGTAGCCCAGTTCACTACCTTTGTTTTTCTCAAATTGGAATGCATCCACATCTTTGAAATTACCAGATAGTGAATTCACAGCCAAATCGGCAAACTTGCACTTCAGATGTAAAATAATATTCGGCTCATGAATAATGCTTATTTCTTCTAAGACAGAATTCACAATAATTTTTCCACCCTTGGGTTTTCGTCCCCGTTTTTTTGGTATTTTTAAATTGGTGTCATCTGATGTTTCATTTTCAATAGAAACATCTTCTATATGTACATCATCTGTAGGCACATCATCTGTAGGCACATTATCTATAGGCACATTGTCCGTACTAATTTGAACACTCACATTATCATCTGTCGTGGGATGTAACGTTTCAATATTCTTCGGTTTACGTCCCCGTTTTTTCTTTATAGTTTCATCCGTGTTCATTTAGAATTATATATGCAAAGCAATTTAAATCGTTTTCTTTAAACATTAACGCGGTCGGTTTTACGTCTTCCATACTGTTTTTAACTTTCACTCATTCAATACTAACCAACATGTTCTACACACTGGTATATAATTATCCGCCCCAATAACAATCTTATCTGTTTCACTTGAGAGACGGTAACTAAATAGGGCTTGTTGTTTTTTACACACACCACACCAGGACTGTAAATGTGTGACCTTATCACAAATCTGTTGCAAGTCTAGCCAGTTACCAAAGGGCTTACGCTGAAAATCACTATTCAATCCACAAATATAAACATGTTTGTTGAATTTTTCAACAGCGATAGTGACCCACTCCACAATATCACCGAAAAACTGGGCTTCGTTAATGAGAATAACTTTGGCATTGGTAAATTCATCTTGTTCTATGAACGCTTGGGAAAAATCCACTAAATCAGCCAATTTATTCGCTTGTATACAAGGAATCATAATTTTATCGTGACTAGACAAGTGGGTGTCCGAATGAACCGTATCATTGCAGTGGTTAATCACCATCACTGGAATTTCACAGAATTTAAACTGCTTATATAATTGCAATAAACGCGATGTTTTTCCAGACTTCATTGGACCATAGATAATTTCTAAATATCCAGACATAGAATCTGTCATATTCATATAGTATTAATATATACTAATAAGTTATCTTTATACTTTTTATAAGCGAAGCAAATATATAAGCGAAGCAAATATATAAGCGAATAAAAACATTTAATACTAATACATATATTATATCAATAATCACATGTCTACAGATACACCGAATACCTCATCCATTCCGTGGGTGGAAAAATATAGGCCTAACACTTTTGATACAATCGTCCTAGACCCCTTTAACAAAAGCATCTTACATAATATTGTTGAAAAGAACTGTTTCCCAAATCTCCTCCTCTATGGTCCACCTGGTACAGGCAAAACAACTACAATTATTAATCTTATAAATAAATATCAGGAAAAAAATAATCAAGTCCATAAAGGCCTAATTATTCATTTAAACGCATCTGATGAACGGGGTATTGATATTATTCGGAACCAAATTCGGCAATTCGTAGATACCAATAACCTTTTTGTAACTGGTATAAAATTTGTTATCTTGGACGAGGTGGATTATATGACAAAACACGCTCAGCAATCCTTAAAATATCTACTTCAGTCTAGTAGTGCAAACGTGAGATTTTGTTTAATATGCAATTATATAAGTAGAATTGACGAGTCTTTGCAAAATGAATTTATGCGCTTACGGTTTAACCAATTACCAGAAAAAGACATTTTTCTCTTCCTGCAGCACATTTGCAACTGCGAACAATTACAGATGGAGAGTGAGAAGTTGATATATATTCAAAAATTATATAAATCAGATATTCGGAGTATGATTAATTATATTCAATCTAATAAGAATATGCTTGAAGAACTGTGTGTGTTAAATACCGCAGTATGGAAAGAGTTAACATCTCTCTTACAATTGAAAAATAATCATACAAAGGTGACACATTATTTAGAAGACATTAGCGAGAACTTCAATCTGGATATGAAGAATATCATCAAGGATTATTTGAATTACCTCATTAGAGAACATCCTGAGTATATATGCAAACCTTTGTTGGATTTTATGGAAACAATTATGCATTTAAACGAAATTAATAATGATTATTTCAAAAATTATACGGCATTGAGCTTGAACAAGCTGTTAAGCGGGTAAACAAGCTGTTAAGCGGGTAAACAAGCTGTTAAGCGGGTAAACAAGCTGTTAAGCGGGTAATAAATATAACAAAAGTATTTTGCCACATTTTGCTGTACATTTTTGCCGTACTTTTTGTAAAAGTACATTATACGTATTTTTTAATATTCTTTTTTAAAAGTATATTAAAACAATAAATGCAGGACGGTGATATGTTTTCCAAAGCAATGAAGCATTTTGAAAAAGGCGAATTTAATCAATGCTATATCTTATTAAAAATACTCGCCGAAAAATACAAGGATATACGCGCTGACTATACCAACGCTAGTTCTATTTTGCAGCTTTATTGTGCATACGAGGTTATCTCCACTACAATGGGGAGAGAAAATCCATTTGTAAATAAAATGACGCTTACTCATAAAACCATCGGCACTGATTTATTAGCACACGCCAAGAAAATCTATTGTATGGCACTGTTACACCAGAAAGAATATAAAAAAGTCAAAACCTTCATGCCGTGCTTGCAAGAATTTACAGGACCCAATATTAAAAAAAAAACCATGTCCTATTTTCAACCGAATGACCGTAATAAAACCTTACTAATTTATAATTCAGGTGGGATTGGGGATATAATTATGTATGGACGTTTTATAAGGCGAATTTGTGAATCTCAATCTGAAAATAAAATCATATTTGTAGTAAATGATAATTTGGTTTGGTTATTTCAAGAAGCATTACTCCTCAATAATACGCATTTAAGTAACCTGCCACTGATTAATTTGCAAATTATAGATTTATCTTCCTTTAACATCTTTTCCAAGAAATATGACTACCATACTAATATTACCATGTTATTTATTCATTTGCAATTAACCTACGATATGATGTATATTGATTATTATTTAGAACATGTGAAAGGTAACGTATTAACGTTGGAAAACTATATCCAGCCACATAAGAAAAATATTGTTATCAATTGGTGTGGGAACAAAAGCAATATCATGGAGAAATTTAACCGTTCTATTCCACTAGCAGATTTAATCCCACTGTTTATTAACTATACTGACACAATTGAATTTATATCAATCCAAAAAAATGTCTCGCCAGAGGAAGCGATGATTTTAGACACATACAAGGTAAAGAATTATGGATCACTCCTAGATAATACGGGTGAGGCATTTAAAGATACCGTCACCTTGCTAAAAGAAGTAGATTTAGTTATCACGACGGACACATCTCTCGTGCATCTAGCAGGGACAATGAACGTGCCGTGCTGGTGTTTGTTAACCATAGGCTGTGATTGGCGATGGACTTATACTGATAACCGGTGGTATCCAAATGTTAAAACATTCCGACAAAATAGAGTAGGCAAATGGGACAATGTTATCGTTGAACTCACATCAGCTTTAAGCTTGATATGATTTCTCTTCTACAAGAGGACTACACGTTAATATGTTAATTTTATATTTGAATTGAGCCCGTTCATCATTTTTTAGATAAACACTACGTGCTAAAGTAATAAACTCCTCGTCAAATTCAGATAATCGTTCTTTTACACGAATGCGGTCTTCAATTAACCACAAAGCCTGGTTGACGGTTTTCAAGCCATGAGTTAAGTCCAAGATACCTTGCTCTTGCAGTAAGTTGACAGTCGGTGCTAAAGCCGCTAAGTCTTTTAGAATATTTTGTCGTTTAGTAACATCCGTTATGTTTTCCAGTTTAATTTCTAATATCGTATATTTATCTATAATTTCGCCGTAGGAGGTGAGGACATATGTCATATATTCATGTTATAAAAGAATATATGATATTTTACCGTATTATTTACACCTTTGCACTTTTTAAGTGTGTAAAATCACAATTTTATGGTTGTTGACAACAAAGAGGAATTGGATTGAGATACCGCCGTATTATTTAAGCGGTTCATTAAACGTGTCTTCCAAATACTCGGAGGTGAATTCTGGACCGGATCAAATAAACCGTGTTTTAAAGTATACTTTTGGAATGGATTTATAATAGGAATAGGCTGAGTTTGGTTATTATCCTTGATTCTATTATCATTGATGCCATTATTCATGATTTAATATGATATTAGAAAATAATTGATTCATATTAGATAAATAAGTTAAAGACAAAGTTATTAACTAATAATGGATGAAATTAATTTGGATTGGCAACAGTTTTGTGACGATGAATATGAAGGACAACGTCAATTTAGTAAGAGCGCTAGCATTGTAAAACCCCCTGTAATACACGACACATGTGAAATAGAAATCCCTAAAAGTAATGCATTGTACATTTCCACCCAAACCATTATTTCATATTTGAATATGGACGTCAATTTAAAAGAGGTCTTTTGGCAATTGCCGATTATACCGTATGCAACGCCTAAAGAAGGCATCGTTAAAAAACAAATCAAATTTAACTCCCTCAGCAAAGAAGAATTGGCGCTTATTAGTCAACAGACATTAAAATATGATTATGTAGATGAATATGTAATTAATCATATTGACAACCCCACAGGCCGGATCAAGTTCAAAGATGTGAGGAAAATCAGCATTGGAATCAGTAAAAAAGACATCACGAGTTACAGGTGTAAAAAAAAGAGCGCATTTTACAATTGTTTTGTGGTGATATTACGTATCTTACACGAGAACAAGTTTAAAGAAGTACACGTAAAAGTGTTCAACACTGGAAAATTAGAAATTCCGGGGATTCAAAATGCTGACATTCTCCACAAAGTGTATGTGCTTTTGGCGAACACACTCAATCCCTTTATGACGCCACTGGCTAATCTGACGCCACCGGCTAATCCGACGCCACTGATTAATTTAGACTTCATAGAATCAAAGACCCAAACGGTATTAATCAACTCCAATTTTAACTGTGGATATTATTTGAAACGGGATGTTCTAAACGATTTATTCAAAAAGAAATACAATGACAAAATTCGTAGCAGTTATGACCCGTGCACATATCCGGGTATACAGTGCGAAATTTACTATAGCCAAAATTCAGGAAAAACCGGCATTGTCAATGCGTTAACTATTGAAACTATGAAAACAACGGCCCAGATTACTAAAGTATCATTTATGGTGTTCAGGACGGGCAGTGTATTAATTGTTGGCAAATGTAGTGAAGAAATCTTACACAACATTTATGACTTCCTCTGTACAATATTTTTAGCAGAATATAAAAATATACATGAAGCGAATGCGGCAAAATTGGTCAACCCACTCCAAAAACAAACTCGGAATAGTAGGATGAAGAGTATTATTGTTAATATGTGAGTTCGGGTATATGCTACAATATACAACGTTTACGCAATTATCCAACAAATATACGTATCCATCGTATCATTTTGAAATCTTATTTTATTTTCTGCACTTATTAGTTTTTTATTATGGTGTCTTTGTTTGCTACTTTACATTTCAACTGTTCACATAAACAATAAATATACTTTATCGTGTTTTCATTTTTCATCTGGAAATTATTAATAAATTCTAATAGAGTGGTTAATTTCTCTCTCATTGACGATTCATCGGTAACTAAATCTAATATATGATTTGCTATAGTCATAGAACATGCTCCGCTTGGACCTGCTCCGCTTGGACCTGCTCCTAGCACTTTATTATACACTTCTATGAGCATATTTAAAATGTTATAGAGATTGGACTCTTTTTCTTCAACCACTGACAGTAATTGAGATGAATTATCATCTAGCTCAGTGTAGGACGTTTTTCTACAGTGCTTATTCAATTTATCAATCGTTTTAGAATATGAAAACCGTGAAGCATTATTATAATTTATTATATCATCATCCTCGTTTTGCATGTTCTGTTCAATAAACTCCACATAATACCCGATTGTTTGTTTACAATAATGCTTAGTTAATTCTAGATTTTTTGTATATAATAACATTAATTTAAAAATATGGTTAATCGTGTAAATGCCTTTAATAAATAAATAACTAAATATAGTCTTATTTAAAGTATAGATATTTTTAGATTGTGTAAAATGAGAAATATAAACATTAATAATTTCTACATATATTTTAAAACAATCCACCGCTGTGTTTTGTAATGTATAATTATAATTATACGTATCATCTAAGTCATAGGGTATAGTTTTTGAATCAATAAAGTAGTTCATATATATACAACATTTTTTAAAAATGTTAGTCCAATCCACACAATATTCTATAAGTGAATGAAGTTAGATAGAATATATTTTTGCGACACTTTTTCTAAAAGTGTGTTTCAACGAGCCTTTTCCAAAAAAGGTTGTTTATATACTTTTAAACAAATAAGTATTTAAAGCCTTTAAAATTATTATATACTATAAATGGCTTCATCTGAAAGTAACTATATTCCACCAAGTAATACTTGTCTGCAGCATTGTATTAAAATTGCTGTCGTGGATGATAAGCCAATTATGATGGATTACTGGTCTCATTCACACGAAGGCAATGTTTTAATTGGTGTTAGGGAGAATGGTGAAAAACTGTTGGTTAAAAGTGAAGACGAATATACGTCGCCGATTGAAAAGATTTATAAGGTTGAAACTGAATATATTATTGTCACTGAGAATTCTTTGTATATTGTGAGTGCTAAAATCAGTACGAAACGTATTTCTTAACACAACCTTTAAAAAAGGTTGGGCCAAAAATCAACAACCGATGGGCCAAAAATCAACAACCGATGGGCCAAAAATCAATAACCGATGGGCCAAACAAAACCCCATATAAAATTACACGTTTTTAAGTGTAATTTTATAACTCACGTATGTAGCTAGAGGTTTTGCGACACTTTTGCCAAAAGTGTGTTACAATGCATATCTTAACGTCATTTCTCTCGCATTCTCATCGTGCAGTGATTTATTCTTGCGTAATAAATCCGCAATTTCAGGCACTAGGGGGTCATTGGGGTTAGGATCATCAATTAAAGAACAAATACTCAGCAACACTTTACTGATTGTCAAGGCAGGACTCCACTGGTCTTTCAAAATATCCAAACAAATACTACCATTAGAGTTGATATTGCAATGATATATAGGTGTGCTGAAATTTATTCGTGGCGGTTTGAAAGGATAATCCGTGGGAAATTCAATCTTTAAAAAGAAAATACCGCCATGATAAGGACTACCTTCCGGTCCCATAATCGTCGCTTGCCATTTGTAGAGGTCGTCTCCCACCGGGCCAGCTGAACAATTTGTCGGGGGGCATAGATTCAATTCTTCTAATTCTTTCTTGATTCGTCGGCTTGTCATAGTATTTACTATTACACTATAGAGGTTTATGTTTAGGTTCTTTATTTTTGTAGTTTCATTGTCTGATTTTTCTTACTTTTTTTTGCCTTTAATTGTTTTATTTTCTCTTCTCTCAACCGGGTTTTGTTTTTCATATTTTTTCTATAAGTAACGTATGAAAACTCTACCCATGCTTGGTAGGGCCGGTCTTTGATATACGGTTCTTGTTCCATCCACTGCAAGTGTTGTTGAAAAAACGGGGTCTTTTCAAAAGGGGTCCCACACGATGTACCCCACCGGGCTAGGACCGTCATTTTCTTTGCCATTGTCGTGTCGCACACAATGCCATCTACAACTCCCCGCGGTTGATAAGGTTTTGGACGGTCCGCTTGCGACATAAAAGCCCGGTCGTCTAATTCATAATGTCCACAGCACGTCCGGGAACTCGGGTTGATTTTGTTTAAATACACATCATAATGATCGGACAAAATCTCTTGCGCTTTAACTAAATCCAATTTGCCTTTGTATTCCTCCATAAATTGCGTCAGACGTACCCGCCTAGCTCCTTGATGACGTCGGATATCCTCATAGCCTGAATTAACACATTCTAAATTCCGGATTCGCGGGTCTTCCGCCGCATTATAACCAATAAAATACCCATTGGTTTTCTTTTCTACATTCACAAACTGGAGTCCGAGTTCTATACGCATAATCGTATTGGTATTAGTGTCTCCAATTAGCCACGAATTGGCGTAATCCCCACTGTTATTCGTGGTGAGGTAAGTGGTACATTCGTCCAGACTCTTGGCGTACTGCATCGCCTGCCGAATACGGCAACAAATTGGATCTTTCAAAACGAATTTGACAAAGCCTCCAATGGTGGTTTCGGTGCAAATAAAACCATTACTCGTCACATAGTAATCCGTGCCACTCCATATCCAGCCTGCGGAGGCTTGCATGAGAATACGATTAGCCCCGGGCTCTGTCGGACTAATACATACCATGACATTGGAATACTGTCCGTCAATAAAATTTACAAACGAATTATGAGCACATACAATCTTGCCATCTTTTGTGTAATTCCCGACGGCCATGAAGGCGGTACAATGGTCCGTCTGCCCCCCGCGGAGCCGGGCACCCCCTTCTCCATGACCAAGCGCGGATGAACCGTGTGGAAATATTTCCCCGTATTTCTTATTCAGCAGCGGATTATTTGAGATTAAAGACGGTAAATATGCAATGATAGAATCAATACTCGTATAACAATTCCACATGATAATCTCCTCTGTACTGATTTTACACCCATTTGCACTCGCCCCCTTGGCAATGTATTCCATTTCTTCATATAGTTCCGGGTAATTGTCTTTAATTTGTGGAGAAAACAGCTCACTCATGACTTCTGTGAAAAATTGACAGGTATGACCATAACTATTGAGAAACAAAAAATCCAACATCTTAAAAATGTCTTTAATTTCCGGGGACATAAGATAACCGTGCGCATAACCCCGTTCTTTTGCGGTTCCTTTTAACGAAAGAAATGTCCATCCATTTTTTTCTTCTCTAGAACCATTTTTAATTTTCATTTGGATTGTTCTTATATACACACAACTTTTTAAAAACAACCTTTTAAAAAAAGGTTGGACCAAAAATTTAGAGTACGTACGTTAAATAACTTAGAAGTTGGTTTTGGTCCAACCTTTTTTTAAAAGGTTGTTTGCTACATTTTTTTAAAGTGTTTAAATACTACTGTTTAATATAAGATATATAAAACAAATGGAACAATTCGTCTGTTTAAGTGGTTTACCCCGGGCTGGTTCAACATTACTCTCTGCTATTCTCTCTCAAAATCCACTGATTCACGCTGAAGGCAACTCAGCCGTTTGTCAACTCATGTGGGATATGCATCAATCCGGACTCACTACCTCTAAAGAACAATTAAAAGCCAATGGCAGAGAGATAAGCACCATGCATACGATAATTTCACATATACCTAAACTTTATTATAGTAATAATCTGACTGGGGTAGAGAAAATTGTCGTAGATAAATGTCGTTCATGGACCATCCCGGCAAATATTTCTCTCTTGGAAAAACATATTGATCCTAATTATAAAATAATTATATTAGAACGGTCAGTCACGGCTATTGTGAAATCCTTTGTGAAATTATATAAAGCGAATAACCTTACACAAAATAGCAAAGCCGACCAGTTATTGGTGCCGAACTCAGAACCCGTTATGCGGTCTTTGGCAGGAATCAACTGGGCGAAGAAAAATAATCAGGCCAACCATTTTTTATTCGTTCAGTACGATGACCTGGTGCGTACGCCGGCAGCGGAAATACAGCGAATTTACGAATTCTGTGGGTGGGAACCGTTTGTTCATAACTACGAACATATCGTGAGCAAATACCCGGAAAACGACGAAATCTATGGTTTAAAAGGGATGCACCAGGTCCATAACACCATAATACCCAGAGAGAACCCAGTAGTTTTGACAACAAAACAACAAGCGAAATGCGAAACAATAGATAAATTAATGAAATACAGTTAAATTAAAAATCTATCGAAGAAATTTCTGAAAAAAAAGTAGTTTTCAGGTCTGGCCGACTTTTTTCAAAAAAGGACATTTTAAAAATGTCCAAAAACCAAAAGGGCCTTTTAAAATGGCGAAGTTTTTTTTGAAAAACTGATTTTCCTTGGAGATGCTCTGAAAACCGAATGGTATAAAAATTATTTGTGACGATAAAATTTTAAGTAATTTACTTAGAAAAGGTTTAGGATTTATTTTCTATTGTATCAGTATAGAACAAAATGGATGCAGAAAGTTGTAAAAAGTTGCAAAATGAATTTGTATGCAGTTTATGCAAATATAAAACCAGTAGAAAAAGTAGTATTGATAAACATAATTTGTCTAGTAAGCATATTAATAGAATAAAATTGAACATTTTAGAATTTAAAAGTTGCGACAAAGAATTGTACACTTGTAATAAGTGTAAAAAAACGTATACGGCACGCAATAGTTTGTGGTATCACGCTAAGAAATGTAATAATATCGTTGAAGAAGAAAACATAGTAATTAATATACAAGACATTCCTATACACACTAATGAAGAAATGAAGCAGCTCACGTCAATGGTGTTTGAATTAATGAAAAGTAACAATGAACTCCAAAAACAAATGATTGAAGTGTGTAAGACGACGACCATTACAAATAGTAATAATATAAATCATATTAATTCCCATAACAAAACCTTCAATCTACAATTTTTCTTGAACGAACAATGCAAAGATGCAATGAATCTTAGTGATTTTGCCAATTCGTTTGATCTACAACTGTCTGATTTAGAAAGCGTTGGCGAACTCGGATACGTAGACGGTATCACCAAAATCATTGTAGACAAGTTAAACTCCATGGACGTGTATAAGAGACCTATGCACTGCAGTGACGCGAAGAGGGAAATCATTTATGTTAAGGATGAAAACGTCTGGACAAAGGAAGAAAAAGATAACCCAAAGCTCCGCCAGGCCATCAAAAACGTCTCTTTTAGAAATATGAAACTGGTCTATAACTGGAGCAATGCATACCCCGAAAGTAAGGACAATCAGTCCCGTTTAAATGACAAATACATGACACTCGTCATTGAATCCACAGGTGGCAAAGGTCCCATCCTAGAGAGCGAGAATAAGATTATGCGAAGGATTGCTAAGGAGATTGTCATAGATAAAATGTAAAATGTACCATACAGAAAATATTATTTTTATTCTTAAGAATATTATTCTTAAGAATAATATTCTTTTTTATTTATCTCTCCCCTACAAAAGCTTCTCCAGCCCTTCAATCTGTGTCTCTGACAAATCCATCGGAAAATCCACGGTGAATTTGATAATCAAATTTCCCACATGGTCGTCTCGCGTTAAACCCATATTCTTAATGACTTTATTGTAATTATTCGTAATGATGTTCCCACTATTATTGGTTATCTTGAAAGTGCGGCCGTCCACGTATTTTAAATCAAATGTAAACCCGCACAAGGCTTCTTTTAATGTGATTGTTTTACTGAATGTCAGGTCTAAACCCGTGCGACTAAAATTTGTATCGTTAATAATTTTGATAAAGATTTTCACATCACCCATGTTCGTTTGTGAGAGAGCATTCCCCTTACCCCGTAAAATAATGAGTTCATTATCGTCTACACCTTTAGGTATTTGCAGATAAATCGTTTCCGTTTCTTCTTTCTTTATTCCATTTTCTATTACCCACCGATTGATATTTACAGGTAATTTACACCCTGAAAATGCTTTACTCAAGGGGACTTCTTCGGTTTTAATAATTGGTACCGGTTTCATAAGCTTATTACGTAAGCCGTCCATGGTCATCTCGCCTAACCCATTCATCATACTCATACCCGGGCCTAGATTCACGTGCACTTGACCATTTGGCATACCATTTGCCATTTGTTCAAAGATGTTTTTGTTTATAAAATTAAATATATCCGCCGGATTTATATCCACACCTCCTCCCCTACCAAAGAACGGTGATGTGCGTTGGCGGTCATAATTAGCTCGTTCTTGTTCGTTCCCCAACACATCATAGGCACTATTAATTTCTTGTATTTTCTCAGTGGATTCTAGGCTATTATTATTCCGGTCTGGGTGAAATTGCAAGGAAAGCTTCCGATAGGCCTTTTTAATATCCTCTTGACTAGCTTCTTTTGCAACACCTAAAACTTCGTAATAATCTTTTTTTCTCTCAGTGTTCATTTATTTAGTATATACGGATTAATTTATTATATGGTTATTAACTTATAAGTATTCTTTTGATAAATGTATATGTTTTTGATAAATGTATATGTTTTTGATAAATGTATATATAAACATATCCATTTATATTGTTATTAATGGAACTTCCTATCTTATATAAATACGAGCCCACTCAATTAAAAAATTTTTCTCATGATAAACAAACAATCGCATTCATTAAGGCTATGATTGACATTAATAATCTAAATTTTCTGCTTGTAGGGGGTGTTGGCACTGGCAAAACTGCCCTCCTCAAGGCAATCGTCCTGGAATACTATAACGGGAATGTTAATAAGGACAATATCCTGTACATTAATAATCTCAACGAACAAGGGATTGCGTATTATCGCAATGAAATGAAAATATTCTGTCAATCTTCGTCACTTATTAAAAATAAGAAAAAACTCATTGTTATTGATGATTTGGACACCATCAATGAGCAAGGTCAACAAGTATTTCGGAGCACTCTAGACAAATACAGCAATAATATTCATTTTATAGCATCGTGCTGCAATACTCTGAAAGTTATAGACAGTCTACAATCTCGCATGAATATTATCAAAATTAACCCTCTACAGAGAGAAAACTTGCAACATATTATTCGGGACGTGTGTCAAAAAGAAAGTATTCACTTAGCGTCAGGTGTAGAAGAATATATTATTAATGTTAGCAATAATTCTATCCGAGTGATAGCGAATTATTTGGAAAAATTTAAATTATTAGAACAACGCATTACAATAGACATTGCGATTAATGTTTGTACAAATATTTCCTTTAAAGAGTTTGACCAGTATACAATGTACTGCAAAAACGAGCAAAATTTACGAGGGGCGATTAATATATTTATAACGATTTTTGAACGAGGGTATTCTGTAATGGATATTCTAGATAATTATTTTATGTATGTGAAGAACACGGATTTATTAACAGAAGAGGAGAAATATAAAATTATTCCATTGATTTGCAAATACATTACGGTATTTAATACGGTTCACGAGGATGAGATTGAACTGGCGTTGTTTACAAATAATGTTACTCACACACTTTTTCAGAAAAAATGTAGAAAAAACGATACTCATGGGAATGCGTGCGCCAAATAATTAAGTGTTTTATTGATATACATATTATCTAACAAAATAATATGTTAAAATATTATATGTTGTAATAATAGAGTATACTTATGGAGTCCACAAAAACAGAAGAATTGGTAAAGAAAAAAAACTGCCAAAACTTTAAAAAGCCTGTGCCGACACAACTCTTGTGGGATTTTCTTAAAGCGAACTTTGATGAAACTGATATGCATTTTCATATCACCCCCTATCTCTTCCATAAGACTGAATACAATAAACAATTGTTAGCATTTATCACCATTTTAAAACCATTTTATCACAATTCTAAACTTAAATATGTTGAACGGCAATTGAACTATAAAGGGTTCTTAACGATTATTCGGCAGATGTGTAACACACTTCAGATAAAATATAGCATGAAAATTGTGTATAATAAATCCACGTATGAGATAGAGTATTTAATATACAAATGATATAACGGTTAAATTGTTAACTGTATAATATGCTAACGAGTAATCAACAAATACTTCCCGATAGTCGTGTCTGAATCCAGTACCTGTTTAGCCGAGAGACGCGCGAACCAATTATATGCAAAGCGGTTCAGCAATTCATCAGCTGGGATGTATAGACCTAATACATTGCCAGATAAATTCACATACGTATTTTGCACTAGTCGGTCTAATGTAACAGCCACCCCTTCGGCATCTTTTTGCCCCACTGCAGACGCCGGTATCAGTCCCACTTCTCCTTTCAGAATCTTGGATTGACACCACTGTCCTGCCGCCCCAAGAATATTACTTTCTTCTACGAAATCTTGAGATATGCCGTGTTCTAAGAAGTTAATATACTCCAACATCAGGGGGGCGTCCTTGGCACAACCAAGAAAAGCCGTATTGGGTAAATAGAGATCCTGAATTGCAGAGACGGTTTTGTTCAACAACTCTGAGACAAACATGGAGTGCCGGTCCATATTATAATTGTACAGAGGCAACAAACTCTGAAAACATATGAAGGCTGGTGGCACCCGCAGACCACCGTATCTGTAGAGTAATTTCGCTAAAGCAATTTCTCTCACCTTTGTCTTCACAGGGTCGGCTAAAAGTGACACATCCACGGTCCAATCCGGCATTAATTTTCCAAAGGATTCATCATCAATCAAACAAATGTGAAAATCTTGACCACATGTGTCAATAATGGATTTAATAGTTAAATACAGATAGGGTTGATTCAAATCGGTTGAATTTCGGGAATAGAAACTGCTCCACCACCGTGCATTGACATCGTATTTCATGTGAATCCAAATAAGGGGTTTTTTAAACTGCTCTTTTGATAAAACTTCATTATCGTCATTTGACCCATTAGGTGTCATATTTATTAAATATTTTTGCACCATGGCGTAACTGGCCTTCTCTTCGCCTACGTCTTCAAACCGCTTATACCGGTTATAGAAAAATCCGATGACTAAAGAGACAATCAAAGTATATATATAGTTGGAATACTTCATATTACTATATATATACTTTTATACTAAATTAGTTGTTTGTAATGGTAATTTGTCCGGCTTGGGTATAATTAATCCAATACCCCGTATTTGCTAATATTTCTATATTATTTGTTAATGCTTTAAATGAGTCATCTATAATCGGATTGTACTGTTGCGTATTAATAGTACCTTCAATTTTATTTGTCCAACCTATAACTGATGAAATAATACTAGGTTCTTCTGTTGTTATAATGGCATTGCTAGATGTTCCTATTAAGAACCATCCTGGATTGACTTGAATTGTATAAGATA
>Ga0129324_10001250_pt1 | contig 16650 bp, 11 predicted proteins | sample CPBDNA_7_FD_96879 | JGI IMG/M metagenome (GOLD analysis project Ga0129324, IMG submission 96879) | Freshwater to marine salinity gradient microbial communities from Chesapeake Bay, USA - CPBay_Spr_15_0.2_DNA | ecosystem: Environmental > Aquatic > Marine > Coastal | place: USA: Chesapeake Bay... | reverse complement strand
TTGCAGATATCTTGAATAATACTCCTAGGCAAATCTTGGGATTTAAGACTCCTAAAGAATTGTTTTATGCCCATTTATCTGAAGCCCCTTCTTAGCGCGTTGCGCTAGAACCTAGACACCACCATATGTCAATAAATATTCACCTTTTAGACCGATAAGTAAATATATTAACACATAGTGCCGTCGTTTTATAGAGCAGCAGCTCGAAGGAGTCGTAGACAAATCGGCATAAAACAATTTATGACACTGTTGTGAATAGCATTGAAAATAATTAGAATATGATTATTAAGTAGATAAGTGGAGTTGAATCATGAATATCTTTAAGAATAGTTACCTCCTACCATGCACATAAATTCCGGATCATACTCTGCTATCAGCATCCTAATTAATTCATTACGTAGAGATGCATAATACTGGGCACAGAATCTATAGAAACACCAGCAAAAGAAGAAATCATAAGAGCCTCCATATCCAGATAAACATCTCTAATTGCTCCACTTAAGCCCTCTGGCAACGCTCTAAAATAACTCAATTCTGATACAAACCATTCATCCCCACCGCAATTTCATGTTTAATACCTGACATTAATGCAGAAAGTTAAAACTCATTATAAAACCCCAACAAAAACCTTAACTTGCAAAGCTTTTAACTGCAGCAATTGATTTAAATTTAGAGAAACTAAAATGCTTTTATATAATTTTCTTTGCAGAAAAACTCACGTTCTTTATATTCACGTTCTTTAATTTTCTTCAACAAAAATAGGCACACCTACCAGATCTGCTGCTAAATCACTAAAGTCGCTTTCAAAACTTGTATCAGCACTGCTTACACCCCCGTCACTCTCAACTACTTTATCTGGTATGCCAGACAGCACGTCAGCAGCTCCGCTTGAGAAACTTGTATCTTCATTTTCTATACCCACATCATATTCACATTCTTGACTAAACATATCTCCAAGAAAAGACCCAGTAATCCCTATAAATCCATTATCTCCTTCACTGAATCTTGCTTCAACTTCACTATATACAGACTCAGAATGCGTAACTATTAACTTTAAAGAATCATACAGTTCCCTAGCAGCATCTGAAACATAATTAAATATTTGATTATTCATTTGCAACATAATATCACTCATAGCAATTCGTGGGACAAGCCCTCCAAATGCGTTAGCTATAAGGCCAGGATGATCTTTAAAGTAATCTAATAGTTTTTTCTAAACTATCCAATCTCGCGGCAAATCCATGTTCAACTTTTGCTATTACAGCAGCAAATTGAAATTCATTATGGAAGTGATGCAGTATTTGCAAAGGAACATTTTCAGCTAATAATTTTATCTTATAAGCTAATTGCTGCGGAGGAATCCCAGCAAAAGGGTTATTACCTGCTACATAATTTCTTCCGTACATAAACTAATCCTTTAAAATTATATTATTAATGACTAACTATTAATTATCAGCTAATCTTACTCAAAACTCAAGAAATATAAATATCATGAACCAAAAAACAACTAAATCAAATGATGAAGTACAAAAATTCGAAAAAATGGCCAACCAATGGTGGGACTTAGGAGGAGACTTTAAGCCCTTGCATGAATTAACTCCTTCTCGCCTTGAATATATTACCAGCTTAACAAAAAATCATTTCAAGATAGAATCTTTAAAAGATATTAAAACACTGGATATAGGATGCGGTGGTGGACTAATCTCAGAACCCCTAACTAGACTTGGTGCAAATGTCACCGGCATAGATGCAAGTGAAATTAATATTGAAGTCGCAAAAAAACACGCTCTAGAATCAAACTTAGAAATTAATTACCAAGCTATTTTAGCAGAAACTCTAGAAAAAACCCAAGAAAAATATGATCTTATTCTAGCGCTTGAAATCATTGAGCATGTTGAAAATATTGAATATTTCATTGAAACTTGTTGTAAGCTTCTAGCACCAAACGGACTATTAATTTTCTCTACAATAAATCAAACCGTAAAGTCCTTTTTGCAGTCCATAGTTGCGGCAGAATATATCTTAAGATGGGTTCCTCAAGGAACACATCAATGGTCCAAATTCGTTAAACCCTCTCAAATAAATAAACATGCAATCTCTCAAAACATGCAGCTTATCGGAATGAAGGGATTATCATATCACCCAATTTCAAGAACATGGAATCTCACAGATGATATAGGCAATAATTATTTCATTGCATTCACAAAATAGCAATCTATTAGTAGCTCATTAACTATATTGGTTTAACATTAATAAATAACTTAAGAGGATTTTTTAGTGCCACATTATGAAAGAATAAAATCTGAGTTAGCACAAGATTTAGAACAGCTAACACCAGTGATAAGAATTCTTGATGAATTACGTAGCACTGGAAGAACTGCTTCCACAGAAGAGTCTAAGGAAATAAATGATATATCAATAGTTCATTCTTCAGAAGTAGTAGCTCTAATGCTAGAAAGTAAGGCTCAAAAAAGGAATGCCAGACTCCGCAGCTTAAATATAGATGACAGAGAATATAATCCATTTATTCTTACCACTGACAAAGAGGTCGAAGATTTTAATAAGTATTTATCTGGCTTACCAGATGGTCAAAAATTTCATTACGACCTCATATTAAGACCACAAGATGTTCACTCCACAGCTTTGCAGATTCATTCAGATGGATCTATTGCTAGCAGTTTCTTTATAGATAGCTTGTCTGATACAAATAAAGAAGAAAGATCTAACTTAGAAAAAGCTTTAGGAGGACAGTCTTATAATTATGTTCAAGGCAAAATTTTAAATTCAGATAGTGGCTGCAGCATTTTTAGCATACAGCACTTAAATAGCATGAATCGATTTATTAATGAAAAAAATAAGAGTATTTATCTAAAAAGTGAAAATAATAGCTTAGAAGATTTAGACCCTATTTTGCTTAAGCATATACAAAGCAGAACAACAGCTAAGAAGTATGAAGATGCTCATTTAGAAGAAGAGCTTTTTATTGATAAGAAACATAGCAAAACTTTTAGAAAACATTTGAATGATTTCACAGCAACAATTTCTATAGTTAATAAAGATAATACTGTAGAATTAAAGCAGAGAAATTATTCTATATTATATAAAACAGAGAAATATTTAAGAGAAGGCCTTAGAACTTTAGAAGAGATTCATAGACAAGAAAATGGTGATCAGAAATTAGAAGAAGTTTTATCTCACAGGAGTGGACATAACATAATAGAATCTGTGTACCAAAAAATGGGATTAACTTCTGATCAAACCCTGCAAGTTCAAGGCTTATATAACCAAGATCAAATTAATCTTGCTCTACAGCATGGAATTCCTAAATCAGACATAGAATTAGCTAAATGTTTTTCTTCAAAAGAAATGAGCAGATTAGTTTATAATTTTATTGGCAGAAACGACTTATCTCCTCAAAAAGCTTTTAATAGGGTAAAAAATTTCTCTAATCCATATCAATTTCATTCAACATTCCAACTTGGATTAAATGACAAAGAAGTTGCTGAATCTAAATTTCTTTCTTCCAAAACCTTAGCCCCTGGTAGCTTTAAATATCTTCATAAATGGCATAATAAATCTGGTACGAATGGTGTTTCTGCTGCTTTTGAAACTATAAGAATGTTTGAATCTTATAATCCTAGAGAATATATAGCCATAGAGGTGGTAAAAGATTTATGTAACAAAGATTCAAATGAATTTCTACAATTTTCTATTATCGGACAAAGTTCTGCTCTTATAAAATTATGGTTAGATGCTGGAGCAAGTATTAATAAAAACACGAATGGAAGCACTCCCATTATGCAAGCAATTCAAACAGGGAATCCAAAAATAATTAAACAAATTATTATGGCTGGAGCTACAATTCCTTCACTTATGGATAAAAAATATAAGAAACATTTTACAATAGAAAAATTAAGTATTTATTTAAAAGAAGCAATTGATCAAGAAAACTCAAAAGCTGTTCATAATATTGTTAGGTTCTCTCCAGATATTTTAAAACATAATATTGAAGGATATTCTCCATTGGAGTATGCTATTCAGCAAAATAAATTAAAACTATTAAAAGAGCTATTTCCTCAAGGAAATAATATAAGCTATATCGCCCCTAAAATAGAAAAAGAAAATCTTAGCATGAAAGATCTTAATATAACTCCTCTTCAAAAAAGAAAAATATTAGGCTCTAAAATAAATTTATAATTAATAAATTATAATAACCACTTAAATAATTTTAAATATTCATTCCTTGGATATAGACTTATCAATAGCAAGAAGATATAGTATATCAATATTAATTTAAATTTTATCTATAACTATTATGCCTCAAGATTTCATTCATCTTCGTTGCCACACTTCTTTCTCTTTAGCAGAAGGAGCGATAAAGATTAATAATCTTGTAGACTTAACAAAGCGCAATAAAATGCCTGCATTAGCAGCAACAGATACCGGAAATCTATTCTGTTCTTTGGAATTCTCTATGGAATGCGCCAAAGCTGGTATCCAGCCAATAATTGGCTGCGCACTGCTGCTAGACATGGAAGATGAAACTGAGCTTAGTAGCATCTTATTAATTGCAAAAAATGATGTAGGTTATAAAAATTTACTACAGCTTTGTAGCAAAACTTTTACTATAAAATATGGAAATGATCCTGGACATATAAAGTTTAGCGACCTAGAGCAATCCAGCCAAGGATTAATCTGTTTAAGTGGTGGAGAAAAAGGCCCTCTAGGAAAGGCAATATTACGAAGTAATAAAAAACAAGCAAATGATTATTCACTTAAGTTGAAAGAAATATTTTCTAACAATTTCTATATGGAAATCATGCGTCATGGCATGGAAGAACAAGAAAAAACTGAGGATTATCTTTTAGAGCTTGCTTATAAAAATGATATCCCTCTGGTAGCCACCAATGACGTAATGTTTGCTAAACAAATAATGCATGAAGCACATCATGTTTTAACCTGCATTGCCTCAGGAAGCTATGCAAGCGATGAGTCATCAAATAAATTCACACCTCAGCATTATTTTAAATCTTCTAGTGAAATGAGAGAATTATTTAGTGATATTCCAGAGGCTATTGAAAACTCTGTGATAATTGCAAAATCCTGCTCTGTAATGGCAGAAAGCAAAGCTCCAATGTTACCTAAAACAGGTGAAAATGAAGCGCAAGAATTAATTGACCTATCACATGAAGGCTTAAAACAAAGGCTAGTGGGTTACAAAGGAGAGACTAAGCCTTATTTTGATCGTTTAGATTTTGAACTAGGCGTTATTGGAACCATGGATTTTCCTGGATATTTCTTAATTGTTTCTGACTTTATAAAATGGAGTAAAAATAATGGCATTCCAGTTGGGCCTGGCCGTGGATCTGGAGCGGGATCTGTTGTTGCATGGAGTTTATTTATAACCGATCTAGATCCAATAAAATTTGGACTTCTATTTGAACGTTTCTTAAATCCAGAACGTATCTCTTTGCCCGATTTTGATATTGACTTTTGTCAGCATAGACGCGATGAAGTTATTAAATATGTACAAGAAAAATATGGCGATGATAGAGTAGCGCAAATAATAACTTTTGGTAAATTGCAAGCTCGAGTAGTACTAAGAGATGTTGGCAGAGTATTACAAATCCCTTATGGACAAATTGATAGAATCGCCAAGCTAATACCTTTTAATGCAGTAAATCCAGTTACGTTAGCTCAAGCTATTGAAATGGAACCGATGATTCGCAAAGCAGCCCAAGAAGATTCAGCTATCGACCATCTCCTTAAGATCGCGCTCCAACTTGAAGGTTTAAATCGACATGCCTCAATTCATGCAGCAGGAATCTTAATAGCGGATAGACCATTAGTGGAGATAATCCCACTTTATAAAGATGATAAATCACCAATGCTAGTTTCTCAATATTCAATGAAATATGCAGAAGCTGCTGGGCTCGTTAAATTTGACTTTTTAGGATTAAAAACATTAACTGTAGTTGATCACAGCGTACGTCTTATTCATAAGAATCATCCAGATTTTGATATCAACAAGATTCCTCTAGATGATCCAAAAGTTTTTAAGTTATTGAGCGAAGGAAGCTCAACAGGAGTGTTCCAGTTTGAAAGCGCGGGAATGAAAGATTCTTTAAGAAAAATGAAACCAGATTCATTTGGAGATATGATAGCTTTAGGAGCTTTATATAGACCTGGACCTATGGATAACATCCCAACTTATATTGCTTGCAAACATGGCACTCAAGAACCAGATTATCTCCATCCCTCTCTTGAAGCTATATTAAAGGATACTTTTGGTGTTATCATTTACCAAGAGCAAGTGATGCAAATCGCTCAAGTTCTTGCTGGCTATAGCCTAGGAGCTGCGGATCTACTGCGTAAAGCAATGGGTAAAAAAATTAAGGCTGAAATGGATGCTCAAAGACAGATATTCGTTGAAGGAGCTATTAAAAATAATATTAGTAAAGACCAAGCTTCTTATATATTTGATTTAGTTGCAAAATTTGCAGGATATGGATTCAATAAAGCCCATGCTACTGCTTATGCACTGATTTCTTATCAGACAGCATATCTCAAAGCTAATTACATGATTGAATTTCTTGTTGCCTCACTTAACCTTGAAATAGATGACACAGATAAAATCAATATATTTCAACAGGAAGCAAAAGCTTTCGATATAGAAATATTGCCTCCAGATATCAATGCTTCACAGAGCCATTTTTCTATTGAAGGCAATGCAATCAGATATGGGCTTGGAGCACTTAAAAATATTGGCACTCAAGTCATTGAAGAATTATGCATTGAGAGAGAAGCAAATGGAAGCTTCCTTGATATACTTGATTTTGCAAAAAGAGTAAGTAACAAAGCGCTTAATAAACGCCTGCTTGAAAATCTAATAAAATCCGGTAGCTTTGATAGCCTAAATGAGAATAGACAACAATTATTCCTCTCTGTAGATTTATTAAACAACTATAATAGTATAACTACCAGAGAAAAAAACAGCAATCAAATTGGCTTATTTGGTAAAAGTTCTGAGGCTCAATATACACCTAGTTTACCTAATTGCGAGGATTGGAGTGATAAAGAAAAAGTTTTAAAAGAATTTGAAGCTATTGGATTCTATCTGTCTTCACATCCCCTTGACCAATATAAAGATATTATCAGTCAGACGGGCATTATATCTAGTAGTTATTTAAAAAATGAACAAATACTAGGATATGCCATAGTTGATTTGGTAGGAATGGTAATTAGCAGCAGAGCAAGAGTTTCTCCAAAGGGGAGATATATGCAATGCCAATTATCTGATGTTTTTGGTGACGTTGAAATATCTTTCTTTGATGATGACTTGCTTAACTTAGCATCTGATCTTTTTAGTAAAAACATCCCACTTGTTATTAGAGCTGAAATACGCAAAGACGAAGGCGGAACCAGAATAACGGGCCAGGCTATTGTTGCTCTTGATGAATATTTAAGCGATAGAATTCTAAAAATTGAACTATCAATAACAGAAAAATCTACAATTGCTGAACTTAAAAAAATTCTCAGTCAAAAATCAGCTGGAAATATAGATATTATTCTAAATGTTACAAATAATAAAAACCAGAAAATAATTATAGATTTGCAACAAAGATTTCAACTTAACTTCTTTGACTATAAAGAAATATCTGAAATTAATGGGGTCAGTGATTCATCGATTATTTTAAAGCAAAAAAAATTAAATTACTAATAGTTAAATATAGCTTGAACATAACATCATCCTATATTGATCTGCTGCAATCTCATTACCTGAACCTTAAGGTTATTGAAAAATGGAAATATTTATTGTGATCGAGTATTTTTTCTTCTTTTTAAATCACTAATTTGAGTCGGAGATTGTGAAGCATCTTTTGCTGACATATTTCCTGCAACAGTCCTTAAAACAGGCAACAACACCATTCTATGTTTTATTTTTATAATAGCTTCTTTAATATTCTGTCTAATAGCATCTTTTTTATCTTCGTTTTCTTGCATTACTAGATCTTTATTTAATTGATTTATTTTCTTTCTTTCTGAAGGATCTAGCAAAGAAATATCTATCTTATTTTTTATCAATTCCTCCTTACTCATTTTATCAGCTTCAGAAATTAAATATACATTATTAAGCTGACTAAGATTCATTATTTCAATAAGCTCAGCTTTCGAAACCATAGCATCTTTTTTATATCCATATTTACTACTTAGTTCTTCATTATTTAATTTAAACCCTTTATGAATCATTTTAACAGACAAATAATTCTTATCTTGTTCAATAGCATATTGAAGTAAAGTTTTTCCTTCAATCTCTTTAGTAAATATATCTGGCTGAAGTTTAGATAATCCCTCAAGCACTTGCATATTATGCGAGTCGATAGCTTCCTTAACATATTGTATAATATCTTTGCTTTGGGCCACTTCAGCATATAATTTATCATTATCTAAGCTTAGAACATCAAGCACTTCTTTATATGATTGATTTTCCATATGTTGATTTAATATTCTTTTTAATACACCACTCTGCCAAAAGTATGGCACCTTTATATTTCCTAAATCTTGACTTAAACTCATTAGCATTTTATGCTTATTTTCATCCATATCAACAAATCTAACATTAACTATTTCTTTTGTTAGCTCTCTGCTAAAGTTGGATGGAAATTTTGGAAGCTCGCCTTTTTCATTACGCAGCTTATTATGATCTACACCTCTAACAATTAATTCAAGAACTTTATCAGTATTAGAATTAGATACATATAATTTCAAACTTTGCACATTCACGTAAGAATTATCTAATTTAGTAAAATAATTTATTTTATTATTGACTCTGTGTTTCACTTTATTCTGAAGATATTTTTTACCGGAAGAAAATTCTTTTGAAGAACTTCTTTCTTTCACTAAACCCAAATTAGTGACTATTTTCTCTAAATCACTAACTTCTATTTCATTCATTCCCATTTTAGAATAAAAATCTCTTATCTTTATAAGCTCTCCATTAAATATCTTGGTGTTTTCAGTAATATCTTCATTATAAGCACAATCAAATTCACCTAAATTTGCATCAAAGATTTTATATCCTATTGTTTCTTGATTATCATTCTTTACCACTTGAATTGCAATAATATGAGCAGAAGTCTTACCTCGGAAACTTAAACCAAGAACAGTTGATTCTTTATATATAGATGGCAAAGAATCTATAAACTTTGAGGTATCTATATTTTTTATATCAACTTCATTTCTTTCCGAATGAATATTATCATAATCTTGAAGTCCTTCTTGATAGAAATTAATCCTGTCTAAAAAATTTTTTGGTGATTTTCCAGAGAAATTAAATTTACGATTTAACTTTGCGATGTAATCAGCTTCAGTTCCTTTGTTTCTATGACTAATAATATGCCTGGCATAATCAACAGATAATCCTTTACATACTCCATCAAATCCTAAACTAGGATAATCCTCATTCATTCTGTTCCAAAATATAGTATTTTCTATGAGCCTGGATTGATTAAATCGATTTAAATTTGACTGTTGCAATTTCTTAGAAAAAGTTAAAAGAGCATCACTAGCAGTATTATTCAGCTCATAAGCAACAGCAGCTAATCTTTTAAAAGTATTTACTACATGCTTCATTCTTAAGATCTCATTTTAAATATAATATAAATCTTATCAATCATTAGTTAGTAAATCAAGTAGGTTAATCATACCAGAGCATCAATGACATCTTTTCTAAATTTCATTACAGAACTAAGTTTTATATCATTCTAAAGTTACCTTTATTATATCTTAGAAAATTATAATCTACATAGCATAAGAGCAACTCAATGAGTTTATTTATATCAGATTTATCTATATAGAATTTTAAAGTTTTAAGTACTTCTTTAACATTATCAAATGCATACCTATATTGTTTATCAACAATCTTTACTCTAGATTAAGGCGCAATATATAAAGATATTACAAGATTAATATAATATAAGAAATAAACGATTTACTTTTGGATTGGAATAGTTAGGAAAACAATTCCACCTGATCTATATATGAGTAACATAACAGATTTTCGTTTCATTTTTTTAGCAAATTCAACAGCAGCAAATAATTCACCAATATTAGCAACATTCTGTTGATTCACAGAGTTAATAATATCATCTGATTTAATACCATGCTTAGAAGCAATGCTTCTTGACTCTACTTTACTAACTAATACTCCACTAACATTTCTGGCTACATCAAGTTTATTTTTAACATCTTCTGTTAGAGGCGATAAGCCCATACCATATAAGCTTCTGCTTTGCTCTGGATGAATCCCTGGAGTTTGGAATGCTGCGTCAATCTCACCAATCACTAAAACTATATTTTTACGCTTACCATTACTCATTATCTCAACATTAATTTTATTACCAATTGCTGTTTCAGCAACTATTCTTGGTAACCTCTTAGTATCCGTAATATCTTGATCATTAAATTTTAAGATAATATCACCAACTTTCACTCCAGCTTTATCGGCAGGTCCACCAGTAGTTACATTAGAAACCAGCGCTCCAACGCTCTCATCAAGGCCTAATCCTTCTGCTACATCGCTTGTTGACTGAATCATTAATCCAAGCCATCCACGAGTTACTTTACCTGCTTTAGTTAGTTGCCCTACCACGTCTTTTGCAACCGATGAAGGTACTGCAAATCCAACGCCAACACTTCCTCCAGTTGGAGAAAATATCGCCACATTAATCCCGATAACTTCACCATTCATATTAAACATTGGGCCGCCAGAATTTCCTCTATTAATTGAGGCATCTGTTTGAATAAAATTATCAATAATATTATCTGAACTAGTATGAATATCACGAGCTTGAGAAGATATAATACCAGCAGTAACTGTGCTTCCAAGCCCGAATGGATTGCCTATAGCAATAACAAAATCACCCACCCTGCTAGCGTCAGAATCTCCAAATTTTACAAATGGCAACTTGAATTTGGTATCAATTTTAATTAAAGCTAAGTCAGTTCTACTATCTTTGCCAATAATTTTTGCTTCATATTTTTTATTATTAGCTAGAGTTACTGTAATTTTTTCAGCATCGTCAATTACATGATAATTTGTAACAATATGCCCTTCAGGAGAAATAATGAAGCCAGAGCCAGCGGAAGTTGGCCTCACTCCCTCAGGCCTTTCATCATCTTCCATACTTGGCATTTGTCCAAAATTATCAAAAAACTTACGTAATTCATCAAATTGTGGATTGTCTAGAGGGAAGTTTTCTGAGGATCCATCAGATTTTTGCATAATTGATATATTAACAACCGCAGGAATTAGCGGCTCCACTATATCAGCATAGCTATATCTATTTGGATCCGAAGCATTACTAGTAAGAGATATTAAGCAAAGAATTAATATTCCTCTTAACATACTTAGTTACCATTGAAGAACTTAAAGAACTTGCTGTCTGGTGATAATAGCATCCTAGTATCATCTTTGGTAAACACACTTTTATAAACTTGCATTGATTTATAAAACTCGAAAAACTCTGGATCTTTAGAGTATGCCTCAGCTGAAATTTTTGCAGCCTCTGCTTCTCCTTTACCTTTAGTGAATTGTGCAATATTTTGAGCTTCTGCTAAAATAACTCTTTGGTCTTTTTCAGCCCCAGCCTTAATTCTTTGTGATTCCTCAGCACCCTCTGCCCTAAATTCTCTCGCTTGCTTTTCGTAATATGCTTGAAGCCTTTCATTAATTGCTTGACTATTTGCCTTAGGCAAATCTGCTCTTAATATCCTCACATCAACAATACTTAAACCAAATCTCTTAGCTTCATTAGCAAAATTCTGCTCTATTGTTTGCATTATTGCCGTTCTTTGTTCAGATAAAAGCGCTGATAAAGGATGCATACCAATAACTTGACGCATTGAAGACTCTAAGATTCCATTTAATCTAGATCTTGCTCCAGCTTCATTTCTAACAGATTTATAAAACTCTAATGGATTGTCAATTTTATACTTAGAAAAAGCACTAACTATAAGTCTTTTCTGGTCTGAAGAAATCACCTCTTTTTCTTCAGCAACAAAGTTTAATAGCCTTAAATCAAATTAATCTACCGATTGAATCATCGGAATTTTGAAGGACAAACCTGGTTCTTTAACGACCCTAACCACTTCACCAAACTGAAAAACCAAAGCTTGTTGAGTTTGATTAACAATAAACATTGAGTTTAGAGCAATCATCAAAAAAGAAACTAAACCAACTAATATATAAGTTAAATTTTTATGCACAATATTACCTACTTTTATTTTCTAATTGATTTAATGGAAGATAAGGAAGAACACCTGGACTATTTTTATTATTATCAACAATAATTTTATCTACACCCTGAAGTATCTGTTCCATTGATTCTAAATATAATCTCTTTTTAGTTATTTCTTTAGCGCGTCTATATTGGTCATACACTAAATTAAATCTACCCACTTCACCTTGTGCATTTTCCACCACCTCAGCTCTGTAAGCTTCACTTTCTAAAGATACCTTTGATGCCTCACCTCTTGCTCTAGGGATAATCTCATTCACAAAAGCAAGAGCTCTATTAATCTCTCTTTCTTTATCTGTTTTTGCGGTCTGAACATCACGAAAAGCATCAATAACTTCAACAGGTGGCTCAGCCCTCAGCAACTTCAAGCTTGTTATTTCTACCCCAGACTTATACATATTTAGAAGTCCTTGAGATAAGTTTTTTGCCTCCATCTCCACGGATGAACGGCCGTCAGTTATTGCTTTATCAATTGTGGTAACCCCAATAACTTCTCTCATAGCACTTTCTGCTACGCTACGAACTGTCTCTCTTGTGTTATACACGTTAAACACAAAATTCTTTAAGTTAGTTATTTTCCATTGCACTATAAAATTAATATCAACAATATTTTCATCCCCTGTAAGCATTAGGCTTTCTTGAGGAACATTATTGCTACTATCTAGCGCACCAATTCTTGTGCTACTTGAACTTCTAAAGCCTACATCTTCTTTTCGAAGAATATCAACTTTTTCTTTAATAGCCGTTTCAATAGGCGATGGTATATGATAATTAAGACCAGTAGTCGCTGTGCGCTGATACTTACCAAATCTAATTACTAAAGCTTCCTCTCCTTCATCAACAACATAAAAACCAGTTGCCAGCCATAAACCAAACATAACAACCAAAAGAATAGAAAATAATTTAGAATTCCCTGTCTCTTTGTTATTCTTAAATTTTTTAAAAGCATCATTAAATGAAGAATGCCCCTTATTAAAAAAATCATCAAAATTTGGTTGAGATGTATTTCTTTTTGGACTCACATCCACCGCGTCATCTTCCCAAGGAGATTTTTTATTATTATTTTCGTTGCCCATTACCATTAGATTACCTATTATTAAATATCAAACTTAAGTCAATATATAACATACAATATAGAAAATTCAAGCTTATGTCTAATAATCTTAACCAAAAAAAAGTAAAATCATTACTAGACTCTTTAATTGATAGCAAGATGTTATCAAGCATCATATTTAAAGACTCTGTATTAAACCTAATCATTGAAAATTTTTCTGAAAGCGAAGATGAACAGAATAAAATCAAAAAAAAAATAAATGACCTTCTTTACCATGAGATTCCAGAAATCACTGATATTAGGGTTATATTTAATAACAGCAAACAGCCCCCATCAACACGTAAGACCAAAGCAAGAATTCCTAATGTACAAAAGATTATAGCCTTTGCATCAGCAAAAGGAGGAGTTGGTAAATCAACCACAGCTGCTAACACTGCAGTTGCACTAGCAAAGCTTGGATTCTTAGTAGGGTTAGTCGATGCAGATATTTACGGCCCCACTATTCCCAAAATATTAGGAATAAAAGAAAAGCCTCAGGTGCATCAAAATAAAATGCTGCCAATTAAAAAACATGGCATTTATTCCATCTCAATTGGGTACTTAATTGAAGAAGACCAAGCCACAATATGGCGTGGACCTATGATCAGTAAAAGTTTATATCAGTTATTACTTGGTGTCATTTGGCCTGAATTAGATTATCTTATAATTGATATGCCACCTGGAACGGGAGATATATATCTTTCACTAGCAGAGAATTTTATTATTGATGGAGTAGTATTGATTACGACCCCACAAAATATTGCCTTCACTATGTTAAAAAAATCAACAGCATTCTTTAATAAGACTAATATACCTATTCTTGGGGTCGTAGAAAATATGAGTTATTTTTTTGATGTAGAGCATAAAATCAAACATAATATATTTGGGCCTAACTTAAACGAAAATGATTTAAGCAGCATAAACCTTGATTTACTTGGGCAAATACCTTTAATTCCAAAAATAAGTAACTACTGTGACAGGGGAGAAACCCTACAATTAGAAGAAGAGTTTAGCATTTACTGCTTAATTGCTAAAAAAGTTAGTGAAAAGTTATAGGAACTAGGATAAGATTGTACTATTAATATTATTCAAACAAGAGAAATGCAACTATGAGCGAGAATGGAAGAATAAAACTTGACCCTTTATTCGTTGGATTAACTAGACCTTCGTTGCTTTTTGGTGTGAGTCAAGTGTTTGTAGTACTTAACGCTTTAGGCTGTTTAGGATACTTTATTCTAGCAAGTGATATTAAATCAATATTCGTACTAGGTATAAATCATATGATTGGATACATCATTTGCGCTAAAGAACCCTTATTTATTGAACTATTTATGCTTAAAATGCAAAAATGTAATAAATGCGTAAACAAACTTTACCACGGAGCCAACTCTTATGATATGCGCTAAAAAGCTGGAGTATTAAATGCTACCAATATTTAAATATTCCACTAAAAAGCAAAAATTTGCTGATAGAGAGATTGGCACCTCATCTTTTATCCCATATTCTTGTCATTTCAATAGCAGCTCTATTCTTACCAAAAAAAAAGAATTAGTTCAGGTGATCAAAGTTGGTGGCTTCTCCTTTGAGACAGCAGATGATGAAGATGTGGACATCAAAAAAGATTTACTTAACTTGTTATTTAAAGGATTTCAAACAGGTGGATTCTTACTTTACTTTCATACTATAAGAAGAAAAGCTGACATTTTGGCAGAAGACCTACCTCCAATTGATCCTAATATAAAAATGCCCCAAAGCTTTTCCGATTACGTAGAGCAAGAATGGAAGAAAAAATACGCAACTCACAAGGCTTTTGTTAACGAACTTTATATAACCATCATTAAGAGGCCAGAAACCAAAGGCGCTGCAATAATAGAGCACTTAATGAAAAAGGCGCAAGCCACAGCTAATAAGCAAGCATGGGAATCAGAAATAAGAGAGGCATATGAAGAGCTAGAGGAAGCTAGCGGCAGAGTATTGAGTACACTTAGAGAATACTTACCAGAATTACTTAGTGTAGTTACTACAGAAAATGGAACATATTGCGAGATACTAGAATTTCTTGGAAAAATTGTTAATTGTGGCAGCTCTACTCCTATGTTAATCCCCACTATACCAGTTGATGAATACTTACCCAACACAAGACTCTTCTTCGGACAAAGAGCAATTGAAGCCAAAAGCCCGGATAAAAACAGATTTGCTGGAATATTAAGTATTAAAGAATATAGCCCCACCACCAGCGCCGGAATGCTAGATGGATTCCTTCAGATGCCTTTTGAGTTTATTATCACTCAATCTTTTAATTTCTCTAATCGACAAGTTGCAATAGGAAAAATGCAACTAACTCAAAATCGAATGATTCAAAGTGGCGATAAGGCAGTTTCTCAAATTGTAGAAATAAATCAAGCTCTAGATATGGCAATGAGTGGTGATATTGCATTTGGAGTTCATCATTTAACTGTATTATGCATTGAAGATAGTCTTAAAATGCTCGAAAGCACTCTTTCCATAGCTTCTGTTGAACTTCAAAATGCTGGCGCCCAGCCTGTTCGTGAGAAAGTAAACATGGAAGCCGCATATTGGGCACAGCTCCCAGGAAATGATGAATATATTGTTAGAAAATCAACCATTAACTCTCTTAACCTATCCGGCTTAGCTGCAATGCATAACTACCCCATTGGAAAGGCTACTGGGAATCATTGGGGAGACTCAGTAACAGTTTTTGATACCACTTCTGGAACACCTTATCATTTTAATTTTCACGTAAGAGATGTAGGCCACTCATTAATAATTGGACCGACAGGAGCTGGTAAAACTGTATTAATGAACTTCTTATGTGCAATGTCACAAAAATTTAGATGTAGAATGTTTTTCTTTGATAAGGATCGAGGGGCAGAAATCTTTATTAGAGCAATCAGAGGAATTTACACAGTTATTGACCCATCCAAGAAATCTAACTTTAATCCATTTCAACTACCTGACACTGGTGAAAACCGTTCATTCTTATTAGATTTACTCAAACTACTGGTGACAGTTAATGGGGAAAAGTTAAGTGCTGAAAATCTTTCTTCACTCTCTCAAGCAATTGCTGGAAACTATAAATTAGCCAAAAAAGATCGCAAGCTTTCTAATATCGTCCCATTCCTTGGCATAGAAGGCCCCGGAACTCTAGCGACAAGAATCGCTATGTGGCATTCCATAGGTTCTCATGCAAATATTTTTGATAATGACACAGACGCAGTAGACCTTGAGAGTTACGAT
>Ga0129324_10001247_pt1 | contig 16665 bp, 19 predicted proteins | sample CPBDNA_7_FD_96879 | JGI IMG/M metagenome (GOLD analysis project Ga0129324, IMG submission 96879) | Freshwater to marine salinity gradient microbial communities from Chesapeake Bay, USA - CPBay_Spr_15_0.2_DNA | ecosystem: Environmental > Aquatic > Marine > Coastal | place: USA: Chesapeake Bay... | reverse complement strand
TCGATGCAACAAACTATCTTAACTGATGTTGCAGCAGAGAATGCAGCTAAACAATTTAATGCTACTAGTGAGAATCAAACTACTCAGTTCTTAGCCAACTTAAACTCTCAAATTGCACAATTTAATTCTTCTCAAGCCAATGCTATTTCTCAATTTAATGCAGGACAAACTAATGCTAATAGAGAATTTGTAGCTAAGTTACAAGAGCAACGTAATCAATTTAATGCTACTAACTCTTTAGCTATTGCACAAGCTAATGCTGTATGGAGACAAAACACTTCTACTTTAAATGCTGCTGCAGATAATGAAGCTAATATGGAGTTTGCTAAAACAACTAATGGACTTACAGCAAAAAGTATTGATGAAGTTTGGCAAAGAGAACGAGACATTATGGATATGTTTTTTAACTCAGAGGAAAGTGCTAAAGATAGAACACTTAGTCTTATGGTTGCAGATAAAGATGCTGATGCAGCTAGAATGCAGTTAGAGTATGCAGAAGAAAGAGATAAGACAAGTACACTTATGAAATTCTTTTGGCCTTTTTAATTAGGAAAATACAATGGTAGAACGAAACAGATCAGGATTTAAATATCGTGGCAACACACAACCTAAATATGAAAGAGGTAGTATTCTTAAAACAGCTAATAGAACTAAAGCTTTTGTAGATACTTTACCTAATACTATGTCAACATTTAATAATGCTATAGATACAGATATGAGAAATAGCATTTTTGATATTATGGAAAAACTACAAAAAGAAGAACAAGTTACTCCTGTAACTAGGGCTGATGGGTTTGGTGCTACTGACATGGCAGGTGGTGATTGGGTTAATGTATCTACTAAAGCACTAATGAAGTTTGAAGGTTTTAGAAGTGAACCTTATGATGACCGTAAAAAAGGTGCAAATAAACCTGTATGGAGAATAGGTTATGGTAGTGATAAATATATGGAAAGAGGTAAAATTTTTCCTGTAACTCAAGACACTAGAGTAAATGAAGCTCAAGCTAAACAAGACCTTGACCGTAGAATTAAAACAGATTTTTTACCTATTATTAAAAATAATATAGGTGATTCTTGGGATGGACTAAGCAATAATGCTAAAGGTGCTATTATGTCTATCACTTATAACTATGGTAGAGTGCCTAATAGAATTAGAGATGCAGTAAATACTGGTGATGTAAATAAAATATCTACAGCTATTAGGTCTTTAGCAACAGACGATGAAGGAATTAACAGAGATAGGAGATTAGCTGAAGCAGAACTAGTAATGCTTCCTGACTTTAACTCTGACTCATTAATGAAAAGAAGGAATAAATAAGTGGCACTAGATAGAGAAATAGACCTACCTCAAAACACAGTGCCTATTCCCGGACAATCTCTATTAAGAGAACCGGGTAATGCACCCTATGAACGTCCCTCTGAAATACAAGGTAAAGATGCAGTAGAAAAAGTATTAATGGGATATATGAATCATCTCAATGATGCTGAAGTTTTAGATGGTGCTATGGGATTACTTGAGCAAGGTATGAGTGTTGAAACTTTAATTCAAGGTATGTTAAGAGGTGGTGTTGCTGAAGGTGTACACAGTGTAGATATCAGTCTTATTATTCAGAAAACACTTGAGAATTTTATTATTAATATTGCTGATGCAGTAGGTATTGATTATGTTAAAGGTGATGAAAAAGAAGACTTAGATACTTCAGATGCTGAACTTTCTAAAATGGCTAGAGAAGACAGACCTGATAGCCCTGATATGTTTGCACCGATAGATGCAATAGAAGAAATAGAAACAGAAGAACCTGTAGAAAAAGATGAGCCTGTACGTCAGGGTCTTATGGCGAGAGGATAGTTAGATGGCATTAGGTTTTTGGGCTGGCGTTAGGCAGTATGATGTTGAAAGAACTGCAGCAGAAAAAGAAAGAAAAGAATTTCTTGCTAATCAGTTACTTAAAACTAAAGAGATAGTTTTGCCAGAGCTTATTAAAAGAATGGATACCCGAAGAAAAAAAGGTAAAGCTAAACAACAAAGAGTTGATGATGCAACAGGTATAGGATTTACACTACAAACAGCTACTGCTTTAGAAAGAAGTGGTCAATTGGAAGATGTTCTTACAAGAGTGACAGACTTACGTAAGAATGAAAAACTTAATCCTGAATATATACCTATGTTAAATGAGTATGTAAATAATAAACTTTCAAATGATGCTGATCGTTTAGCTGCAGTGCAAGAAGGCTTAGGTGGTAACTCTTATATAACAGAAGATGAACAACTTCAAGGATTATTAGCTTCTGTTTCTGCTACAGATGAAAGTTCATTTAGTGAAGCTATTAAAAAACTATCTCCTACACAAAATAAAACACTTACAGATGTTGACCCTTTTAACTTTGCTCCGGGAAAAGGCCAAACTATTTCAGAGTCAGATAAAAGAGCAATTAAAAATAGATTAACAAATAGTTTAGCAGATGCTCTTGATATACGTGTAATAGAAACTGGTACAGGTGAAGACATGTACAGATCGTTTGATGACGATAGTGCTAATGCATTAATATCTAAAGTTACAGATAGTATTTTAAATTTTGAAACAAGTCTTGACTTTACACTAAGTAGAGATACTTTAGTAGCAGAAGCAGTAGAAGTTATGGAAGCTTTAAGTCCAGCTTTAACCTCTAAAACAGGTAAACCTTTTGGCACTGCTACAAACCCTCAGTTTGGCACAGAATGGGCAGGGCAAAACTTTGCAGAGGCATATAAAAGGAATCTAACTTCTGATTATACCTCTCCTTTAAATCCTGTTGATATATGGGGTCCATATATTAATCCAACTACAGTTCCTGTTATGCCACCTCCTCAAGACGGTGGTGAAGAGGAACCTATTGACCCACTTAATCCTACATAATAAAGTTAGAGGAAACTAATTAATGGCACAGTACGTAGATGCTGCACAAGATAACTACTTTATGGATTTAGTTGAAGACGAAACTTTTCAATCTGATCTTAAAAGTTTTTTTACTGGTGGTAGGTATAACTATTCACCAGAAAAAATAAAAAAGTTAGGTGTTGAAGGATTAGCTGATAACTTTGTAGAGCATATGCGGTTTCAAAACATGAATGAAACCACAGCAGTAAAAGATTTATTGTATGTAAAAAGGGATTATAGTACGCCTAAAAATCAGCAAGACCCTGAGATTATTAAAAGAGATAATAAATTTAACGAAGGCAAGCAAGCTTTTGGTAGATTAATGTCAGCCTATGATATTAGTGAGGGTGGTGGTACTGGTTTTTTTGAAGGTGCATGGGATTATGGAAGGGCTTTTGCAAGCTCTCCTTCTACATTAACTACAGTAGGTACAATGGGCTTTGGTCTTGGCACTAAGATAGCTGCTCAACTTTCTAAGAAAGCTACACAACTAGCTATACGTGCTGAAATATCTCGTCAATTACGTAAAGGTGTTTCAGGTACTGCAATAAAAGAAACACTTAAAAAGAACTTAGGTACTGAAGCTCTTAAAGATGGAGTTAAAGCATTTGCTTTTGAAGGTGCTATGGGTGCTGGTGCTTCTTATGCAGAGAATGAAACAAGGGAAGAAGTAGTAGAAGGTTATGAGTATGGTGCAGGAGATATTATTATAGATGCTACTATAGATGGCACACTTGGTGCATCAGTAGGTTCTTTCTTTGGGTTTCTTGATAATAAATCTAACAATAGGGCCATTGACCTTATGTACGATAGTGTAAAGGATGGAGAAAACACAAGAAAGATAGCATTAGAAGCAGCAAATAAAACTATTTCAAAAGCTAAACCTGATTTGTTATCCGAGTCTATTGATGATATAGTTCAAGTAGCATCACTATTTAAAGCTAAAGAACAAGGGGTTAAGCTAGAGAAACTAGATGAAGATTTAGTTGCACTAGGTGATGGTCTAAGAAGCCTTGTCCTTTCATCTGAAATTAATCAAGAGCTAACAACATCATTAAGTTTAGATACTATTAAAGGTGTAGTGGGTGCATCTCTTGATATTAAAAAATCATTAAAGATGAAACCCGGAGAAAGAATTTCTACTGTATTAGCTAGAGCTATTGCTGATGGTAAGATAGATACTCCAGCCCTTGAAACAATTAAAAATAAATATAATATTAGTAATGAACAATTCTCTTATATCTTTTTGTCTGACTTGTCACGTGCTGGTAAAGTCTTGCAATCAGGGTCAGCAATAAAACAAGCATTACTAAACATGGATGTGTTATCTAAAGCTAATGTATCTAGTATTACTGATATTGAAGCAGAAGAAATATTTAAAACTGCTGGTGGAAAAGTAGCAGGTACTCCTAAGAAACCTAACATAGGAACTAAAATTGTTGAAGGGGCTGTCGAGGGTGCTAGACAAGCAGACTCTTTACGTATTGCCTTTATGACCTCACAGTTAGGTACTACTGCTGCTAATGTAGGCACAGGTGTTTTTAATTTAACAGTAGATATCTCTGATCAATTCTGGAAAAATGTACTTAGAAGTACTGTCGGGGAAACTATGGCTGATGGCTCTGTAAGGAGAGGTTGGGTTAAAGGCACAACATCTATTCTAGGTGGTATGTCTTTTAGTAAGGCAGAGTCTATAGCTTTAAAAGGTTTATTACAAGAGGAAGCACCACTAGCATTTCGTGATTTGTTTTATGAAACAACTAGATCAATGGACTTTGCTAATGCATCAAGTACTTTACCTAAAATAGGTAAGTTTTTTAACACGTTAAATATTGCAACTGATTCTGTATTTAAAGAAGCAGCACTGTATGGTTCTTTAGATCGTAAGCTAAGGGAACAAGGTAGTAGTCTAGGAGAGTTTTTAACTGCACGAAAAGATAATGGTGCACCTATGAGACTAGAAGATTTACCTGAAGATACATTAGCCTTTGCAATAAACGAAGCTAAACGATTTACTTTCCAAAAAGATTTTAAGAAAGACACTTCTTTGTTTGGTGCTGGTGCAAGGAACTTGCAAAAGCTACACCATAAATACCCCTTCCTTATTTCTGTTGGACTAGACACACCCTTTCCACGATACATAGCAAATCATTTAGAGTATGCTAATGACTATAGCTTTATAGGTACTGCAACAGGTGGTATGAAAAAGCTTGATGAAATGATAGGGGGTTTTAATAACCCTGACTATGAGGGTATAGGTGGAGACAAGTCAAAGCTCTTTGGTGGTGATCCTTTTAAAACAAACTTAGATCGTGGTGCAAGGCAGCTTACAGGTGCTATGATGGTCATGGGTGCTACTGCTTATGCAGCAGAAAAAGAAGGTATGATTGACTTTGATAGACTAGTTTCAGATGATGGAGGTGAGACTGATCTTAGTCGTATGGCTGGGCCTTTTGCTATCAATCTTCTAACAGGTGATCTAATATATAGATACATGGCTGGACTACCTTTAAATTCTAAAGCTTCTCTTGATACAGTTAGAGAAATATTAGGCGGTGTACCTGATTTAAGTAAAGGTGCTTTTACTTTTGAATTTGAATTGATAAAAAATATTAGTGACTCCTATAAACAAGGAGAAATGTCTGAAGGTTTAGAAAAACAATTAGGTAATATAGTTGCTACCTTTAGCTACCCACAAACATTTGCAAAAGATATCTATGGTCAGTTTGAATTTAAAGCAGCAGGTAGTCCTTACACAAGAGATTTAATGTTAGAAGGTGAAGAAGGTGGTGTATCAAACTATGGAGAAAGAAACTATTTAGAAGATATAATAGGAAGTAACGTATTTAAAAACCAAGCCTCAAGATTTTTAATAGACTTACCTATCTTTAGTTATACACCTTCTTATTCAAGAGGAGAGAAAAAAGGATTTGATTTTAAAAGGTGGACACCCTTTAATGAAAACCCTGTAGGTTCTTGGAACCCAATAACTAAATCTTTTGGTGCAGTACAAGAACCACCAAGTTCTACTATACAAAAAGAAATGACATTGTTAGGTCTTAAAGGTTGGAAAACTTATAGAAGAAATAAAAAAGATGTAAACCCAATGGTTGCTTATCTTGCAGAGTATACAATGTCTCAAACTATGTCACCTAAATGGGATGTATGGAAAAGAAGTTTTGATCTAAGTACAACAATGCCTATTTACCCACCGGGTACTACGTATGATAGCCTTGGGGATAATTACGAAAATAAAAGATTACTCTTAGAAGGTTTTATTGAAAGTCAAATTGCAATCAATGTTGATGCTGCAAGATCAAGACTTGATAAAGTTTCATCAGACCCAAAGACACGTAATAAATATGCTGGGTATATTAGAAATATATATGCTTTAAAGAAACATGAATTTCAAGCAGATGGTAAAGACTTAGATCAAGTGCTTAGAGCTTTCCCTGAAAAGTTTAAAGGTTTTGATAATGCTAAAGACTATATAGAAAATTCTGGTAGTGTTGCAGAAGAACTAAATAGGCGTCAACAAATTCTAGACTATGTAACTAAGTATGTTCTTGATAGTGATCTTGGCCTCAAGAAAGAAGCCAAGAAATTTTAATAGTCCTCTAACATAAAGTCTGCCCACTCATATGCAGTACGTCTTACCTCAGACATATTTAAAGCCCCTCTACTATTAGCTAGTATACCAGCAAGTGCTTGACCTGCTAGATACCTGCGTGTAGTAAGGGGCTTTAATGTTTTAGAGTTAGTCTTTTTTGCCTTGTACTTTTTTGCCTCGTTCTCTAGTTCTTTGCTCATAATCTTTTACTTTTTTTAGATTAGAGAAGTATGCAGTATTAAACCCATACTCCCAACTCCTATTGTTGTTACTGTTTACTGCGTAAGGATTACCCAGTTTACCAACTCTAAAGGATTTTTGTCCTTCATCATAGGGATTCATTGTCACTCTCCTCTGGCGGTTCACTTTCATATTCTTGAATTAACCTGTCTAAATACCAACGTGCTTTCTTTAAGTCTTGTAACCCATTCTTGTAGGGCCATCTCCAAAGATACTTAAAAGCATTCTGCCAACAGTATGCTTCATGTGCTGATACATTTAACACACCATCTGCCATAGCTCTCATAGCATCAATACACTCAAGACCTGATTGATTGTAGTGTTCAGGGCGGTCAACAGGATCAAAGGGGTCTGTTATTTTAGGTAATGTCCACTTAGTCATAGTATTACTAACTCCGCATTAGTGTAAGGAATGTGAAAGAACTTCTCACCTTTCCTAATATATTTTCCCTTAGCTTCTGCTAGGCTTTCTTCAGTAAGACAAGTGTCTTTTATTCTCCATGCTTGCTTCATGTCCTTTCTAAACACATAAAAATTTAACACTCCATTTTGTTCTGCATACATTTTAACAAGACGTTTCTTTCGTTCTGGTATTCTAATCTCAGCCCAATGTGAGGGCCAATCATTAGTCCAAGCTACCTTTACTTCTGCCTCGTTGTAGTAAGTAATACCATCTTTTTCTGAGACTACATCAGCATTGTAATCTTCTTTGTCACTTAAGATAGTGTGACCATTATTACTAAGAAACTTTATTAGTTTTTCCTTTGCTGCGTTGTCATAAGTTTCATATAGTTTCTTACTGAAAGGTCGTTTAATCATGTCGATTCCTTACTTAGTTACAGGGTAACAATATCATTGCATAAAGTTCATGTCAATACCTATGTTCCTTTATCTACGTTAAAAGGGAAGGAAGTACATTGACTAATTGCTTCTGCACTTTCGTTTGGTCTTGAATTGTAAAGCCTTAGCATATCTGCCTCTCTCCATTTTTGACAAGACTCTTCACTTATAAAGGCTGTATTTGGTGAAAATACTATAAAAGTTTTTTCACTTGTTGTTGGTTCTATCATCATCATTACTACTGTATAAACCCATACCATTTTGTGATATCCTTTCTAGGTTATGTCTACCATTTCACATACATCACCAGTACATGCCATAGTCTGCATACCACTAGTGTTATCTGTCTGCTCGTAAGTAGATAGTTTAGTCCAATCAATTTTAATAGGTGATTTATCTACCATATCATAGAAATTTTCTTTTGTGCATTCTTGATATGGTGCTTGCTGATAAGTGTGTTCATTAAAAGGTAGGAAAGATACACCAGACATTTCATCAAAGTGTTTAAATACAAAGGCTCCTACCTCTAACCATTCATCTGCCTTTACATTAATAGTTACACTAGGCTTATGCTCACACCAATGACGTTGATATACCAGCCACATTTCTAGCTGTTGTATTGCTGTCATGTCAGCCGTATGTACTGCACCAATAGGTGACTGCATAGGAAAGCTAAACACTGTAGTAGCATCAGGCTTCATTACATCAGGCTCACTAGGAATACCTTGATCAATCATAAACTGTGTTAGTGGGTCTTTATTATCTCCACGCACAGTACGGATATAATAGGGACTGTGACGAGCATGAATCCCAGAAGATGAGTCAACCAGTTGGGAAACTGTTCCACTTGGCTTGTTGCAAGTAATAGCAGTGCTATGAGGGATACCAAGACGGTCAGCCCACTCAGCATTAGTAGAAATAGCCACATTTTTTAGATGCTCCAATGTTTTAGACAGCCCTTTGTTTTCTAGGGTCATTAGTTTGTTATCCATTACCCCTGTGAGTGACACACCAAGCAGACGTTCTGCTTCTGTATTGGTGTTCCACACTTTTCGCAAGTATGGGAAGTGTGTGTATGTAGATTGTATTGTTCCAAGTACAGTTGCAAGACGGACTTTTCTTGCAAGGTCTTCCAGACTATCGTTAGCACGGATGACAACTTCCGTAAGGTTACAGAACTGATTTGGCCTAAGAATGATTTCCGAACATGGGTTTGTTCCAAACTCGTAGCAAGTCTCCCGTCTTCCATTTTTGGATGCTTGTTTAACCGAAGCCTCTCTATTAAATATACCACGTTCACCACTCCCACTTTCCATAAGGGCTGTCCACTCACGCATAAATGCCATACTATCAGGTTTTTCTGTATAAGAAACTGAGTTATTAGCTAAGGCTCTATGCCCTGCGTTCTCCCACCAGTTACCTGACTTGGCATGACGCATACGATCATCAGATAGATTAGATAAACTAATCATAGCACTGCGTCTGACACCACCTACCACTACTACCTCACCAATCTTACACATAAGATCATGACACTCTAGGCTAGATAACTTACGTCCTTCTGCTTGTCGAAAGGTAGTAACAGCAAAGTTAAACAAATCAATCAATGGTGCTGGGCCTGATGCCCTACCACCAAATGTCTTTAGTCTTGCACCTGCTGGCCTGACTTTAGATACATCCCACTTAGGGATTTCACCAGCCCATAGGAGTGCCAATACTTGTCTAAGACCTTTAGCCCATCCTTCCTTGCTATCCTTGATGACAACAGTCGTTTCAGACTCGAAAAGACTAGGAACATCAGGGAGTTTAGTGATGAACTGTCTCTCAACACTGAAACCAACCCCCGTCCCGCAAAGGAGGATGAACATAGCCTCATCGAAAGACTTAGGATCATCTACGGGTAGGTAGCTACAATTGTACATGCAAGTGTTGTCACGATCTGCAGCCTTACCTGCAGTCATCATTGACCTCATACTAGGCATTACCTCAAGGCTAAGTATAGCATCCCGCATTTCATCTAGGTCAACAGGCTTAAGCCACTTTTTAGCTATGTTTTGCAGGTATCGTTCTACTGTTTCTCCCCATGTTTCTCTACGTCCTTCATCATCTAACCATCTGGCATAACGACTAGTAGCAATAAAAGTTTGATAGTCTGTTGGTAAATAATTACTATTCATCGGTTGTCTCCACTCCCCTTAAGAGTTCCTCTGGCTTCTCTACCATTTAACTTCATCATATTCTCTAAGATAGTCACCCCTAAGTTTGCATTGTAATAGTTAGATAAAGCTGTAGCATAGAACACTACGTCACCCAGTTCTTTTACAATGTCGTTAGGAGTAATCTCAGTCTTGTCCCGCATACTCTTCTTAATCTTCTCGGCTACTTCTCCTGCCTCCCCCATAAGACCTAAAGCATTTTCCATCAATCGGTCTTTACCCTCAGTAATGATCTTGTCTTCCACCCACTTGCTGTAGTCATCAAAGTTCTGCATGTCTTCTTTACTTATCATATTTATTTACCTCGCATTCAAGTATGCTGATATCATCTATATCATACATAGCATTTAGTGTTAGCTCTTTTAAAATTTCAGAGTGGTTGTCAATGCCTACCTCTAAGAAGTTTGCATTCTTGTCTACTTTTATTTTAAGTGAAAGCTCATACTCCATAGTGAAAGCCCCTAGTTATACTCATAGTACTTACGTTGTCAAGCATCAACATTTATTTCAATCGGCTCAAGAAATTTTTGAAAGTGCTTGACCCATTCATACGCATCATCAAAGTTATCAAAGTAATACTCACCATGTTCTATCTTCCCATCTATTTCTATCTTGCAAAGGTTACAGTAAAGAAGTTCACCACCTTCATCTACACCCATCGGGCCTTCTATAACCCCCCATACTTTTACTTTCTTAACAGGATAGTCTGAATTAATTGTCATCTTTCTTTGATCCTTTTAACAGTTCTAAATAGTGATCTAGCTCTGATACAACTAACCAAGGTTGCCTGTCTGACCTATAGAAAACTACTGGTGGTCCTTTGTCATGGTTAGTTGCTTGATCCATCCAAGTGTATACAGTTTTTAAGCCTGTCTTTCTACGTTTAACTTCAATAGATATTGGTATAGACTTCTGTGCTAAGGGTGATAGCTGTATATCAGCACCAGTATCACCCATAACTGTAGACTTAACATCATCAGGTTCAAGATGGTTAAAGGTTTTAAGTAAGGCATCCCTGATTTCTTGCTGGCCTAACCTACCTTTTGCTTTAGCTGCCCTAGTCATAGCTAGTTATATCCATGATGGTTTCTCCATTACAGTGTAGTCACCCCAACCTGTATCATAACACCAAGCTTCATCTGCTTTTGCAATAACAGCTAAAGTTTTATGTAGCTCTGCAGTAGCCCAAGCCATAACCTCTGGCCCCATTAAGTGTAAATGGGAAAGATAAGGGCTTGCTTTTTCACAAGCAATAAATGCAAAGTCAGTTATGTCATAACCTGCAAGCTGGCAAGTATAAACATAGTGTGCACCTTGCAAAAAGTAACCATACTTTACACACTCATTTAAGAAACCTTTGGGACTAGCATCTTGTGTAGTCTTAACATCATACACAGTTTTGTTAGACTCAAGCATTAGATCAGGTCTAGCCTTTAACATTAGTTTTGATACAGGGTCTTCTACAAAAATGCTAATTTCATTTAACCTGTCAGGATTAGTTAAAATTTTAGAGCATACGGGGTTGTCTAATGCACCTTTAGTAATACGACTAGCTACATTAAATTCTACCTCAGTCAGTAGTACTTGGTCCTCAGTCAAGGCTTCTTTCATAGTTTTAAAAGAGCTACTTGTTTTAGTCTTTGGCCCTTTAATTACTAAGTTCTTTTCCCCTTCTAACAAGTTTGCATGAACAGCATTACCCATTGCAAATGCTGCTGATTGGACAGTCTTCTGTCCTTTCCAGTGAGCCAAAGACTTTTTATACACTGTCTTAACAGCACTAGAAGATATACCATCCATTGAATGGTACTCTTTGTTAGACATGTTTGCTATCTTTTTCACTATATTTCTCATTACAACTCCTAAGTAAAGTGTGGTGCAGATAAAAAGTAATACCCACACCACTAAGTTTTATATTAGAAAGGAATTTCATCCACCATTTCTTCTACTTTTTGAGGTGGTGGTGATGTATTCTCACCTACTACATTTGCTGTAAAGGGGTCTGGACCTGACCCACCACCTTGCGGATCATAGCCTACAGCTTTAAGTACCTTTACCCTTTCTAATCTGGTAGTGGTAGTACCATACTTGGTATTTTTATAAACGTCTAACTCAACTAAAACCTCTGAGCCATTGCCGATAGCACCATCAGACTCAAAAGACCAAGGTGTACCATCAGCTTTGTAAACTTTGGGTGCACCACCATCCCAATCATAAGCTGTTTCAAACTTACGAGTAAGCTTTACTGCTGTACCTCTCCCTTCAGGATCAGCTTTACCACGACTCATACAACCTGAGTCAGTAAGCTTTTGCATATTTTCCTGATCAAGGATCATCTCAATGGTACACCGTCCGTTGGTGTCATGATAAGCACCCTGATAACCATCAAGGTCACGGTTATCTTCAAATACTTTTGCCCACTGAGCTAGTCCTGTTACTGTAATTTTTGCCATATCGACAACTCCTTTAAAGTTTAGATGTTAATAGTAGCATGTATTAAAAAGCACATGCAAGACTTTTTTAGTGTATTTCAGAATATTTATTTCCGAATTGTACATCAATACCAAGTTCTACATTTAGTTTTAACTCCTTATTTAGTTTATCCATAGCAGCAATTAGTGTTGCCTTGTGTTTATCTTCATCGCCTTTCTTAACTATATTAATAGACTCATCATGGAATTGTCCAATGATATTAGGTCTTGCTGATAGGTAATAGGCTAACCATTTGTCAAAGCAATAAGCACCAGTGCTTTGATTAAGTGTAGAGAACACATCCTTTTCATACCTAAGTGTGTGCCAAAACTTACTGACAGGATTTTGTATCCACATTTGTCCTGCAACAGTCTTAACTTTCTTTAGATTGTCACTAGAGAATTGTGCAACAGACCAGTTTCTTTGCCAATAGGCATCAAGAAGTTTCTTTGCTTCTGGTACTGTCATACCTGTCTCCCTAGATAACTTAGCTGCTCCTACACCGTAGGTAGCAGAGTAGTTGACTACCTTGTAGTTCTTACGAAGAGACTTAAGGTCTATCTTACCTGCTTGATGCTGATCAATTTGATTCTGTGTTACAGCACCAGCATGTTTAGCTAGGTCAAGGTGTGGATCAAAGCCCTCTTGCGACATTTCTTCTACATAAGCAGGATCATATGGTTTCATATAGTGTCTCTTAGTTGTATCTTCAAGAGAGGTCATGTCAGCACCACACAATACATAGTCTTCTTTAGGTGAGATAAGGCATCCTCTTATTTCTTTACCCCAAGGCTTATCAATTCCCGGAAGATTTACCAAAGGCTTTCTGTGTTTAAACCTAAGTGTATTAGTAAGACCTTCAATACCTGCTTGTACATACCCATCTACTTCACATTCTAAAAACCCTTTAAAGATACCTAGCCTGTGTTGTATTACTGTCAAGCCATCAAGTACTTTTACATGAGGGTTGTTGCTAATAAGCAACTTAACTGACTGAGTTAGTTGACCGTTCTTACGTACTTGTGGAACCTTTCTATCTTCTTTGTAGTCATAAGTACAGGGCTTCCAACCTAATGAAAACAACCAAGACTTAACCTGATCACTAGACTTTGGGTTGGGTTCTTCTACACCTTTTACTATCTCTATTTCACCGATATAGTCAGAGGGATGCATGTGTTCTAGAAGTAAAGCATTCCATTCTAATCCTTGTTTAGATAAAGAACCATCTTTCTTGTACATTACTTTAGGTTTTGTTTTCTTTCTAAACAAAGTACGCATAGGCATTACTGTTTTTAGTTCATCTATCTTTTCTTTCTGTTGTAGTTCTAGTTTATCTACACAATCTTGTGCAAGATCATGGTCAAGCTTCCATCCAAAGTACTCAGCAGTAAAGGCACACTTCATTTTAAATGATAAGTAATTAAGATACTTATCTAATGTGTCTCTGCATTTATAAACCATCATAAATCTTTGGATAAGATTAGTCCAAAGCTTCCAGTTTATTTTAACATCTTCCTTACATCTATGTATATACACTTGTATATCTTGATCTGACCAATCAGTTACAACAGGTTTAGGTATACCAAACTCTTCTCCAAAAGACTCTAGCCCATGCTTAGGTCTGTCAGTATTAATAACCCAAGACATTGCAAGAGTATCATACAGTTTTGCTTTGATCTTAATACCTAATAACTTATTAAGTAGTGGTACATCATAACGTGTTATGTTATGACCTATCAAAACCTTTTGGCTAAGCAGTATGTTCCTCATTGCATTATAGTCACATGTTGATACAAATGTTTTACCATCTGTAGTATAAGACATACAGTGTATCTTAGTGGCATCTTTAAATAAGCCATTAGCTTCTATATCAAAGACTATCATCACATCATCCCTCTAAAAATGTATCCTCTCTTAAGATAGTAGTAACAGGATCGTAGTATACTGAACCAGCATTACCTAGTTTAGCAAAGGGTCTGTTCTTATCTACGATAAAGTTAGTAGTGTTCTGTTCTACTTCATCTTCACTCTCTGCATTACGTTCTATCTTAATACAGATGATTGCTTCCTCTTCCAATGATGCAGCATATTTAGTACGTCCATCATCATTAACCTGTGATATAAATATCACACCTATGTTTAGTTCCTTAGCAAGCTGTGCCATACGTGATCCTAATGTAGTTAGTGTGCTAGTAGCACCATCAACACCAGAGTTAGATAGGTAGGCTAGACGTTGTACATGGTCAACAAATACATAGTCTGCACCATAAGATGATACTGCTAACCTAGTGTAGTCTAATAGCTTGAGAGGATCATCATGACTCATCATCTCAAAGATGATTGTTCTGTTGTTATCAGCATCAGCAATAGACTTAGCTGCTTCCTCTACCTGATCAAGGCTAACACCATTGTTATCTGCATCTTCTTTTGTTCTGACATTAGTCCCTAGCTGGTAGGTAGCCATAGCACGTAGTGTGGTAGACTTCATCTCTTCCATGTGTAGTAGAGCTATCTTAATCTCAGGGTCTTTAAGCAACCCTGTCTCAAAGTATCTGATTACTTCTGTCTTGCCTGTACCACGTGGTGCTTTAAGGAATGTAAGCCCACCCCTAACCATGCCACGTATCTTTTCATCAAGGCCAGTATGACCAGTAGATACATACTCGTAAGGACTTTCATTACGTAGTGCATTAGTAAAGTCATCAGCAGAACAAAAGAAGTTCTCAGGTGAATACCTTTGTGGTGACTTAGCAGCCCACATAAGACTGTTAGCCTTACCATTCTCAAGAAACTCATTAGCATCTTTGAACTCTGTCATAGGTACAAAGTAAAACTTTTCAGGGAATGCTTGATATAGTTTGTTAGCTGCTCTGCGTCCGGGATCATCAAGCTCACCAGCATACACAACTTCTTTGAATGAAGATAGATATTTCATGTTGTGCTTGATAAACTTCTCACCAATAGAGGATGAAGGCAAAGACTTAACAGGAAAGGTCTTACCTAGTATCTGATACAGACTAGCAGCATCAAACTCACCTTCAGTAATGTAAATACGTTTACCTGTACCAGCATTAAACTCTGGCCCAAACAAATGATTCATACCTACACCACGATCCTTGATCCATGATTTAGATTTGTCATTACACATACGATACTTAGTAGTATGTGGATACTTGAATGCATACCGTACCTCTTCACCCTTTGGGCCTGTCTGTATCTGTATACCATACAGCTTACATACATCAGGGTCTATGCTTCTAATGTCAGTATACTTCACACCTTGAACAGGTATGCTTTGTGGTTGTCGTTTATCTTCCAAAGGGTATTCCTCCTTGGCCCATCCAAAAGTGACAGGCATGTTTTTCATCGGGTAAGAATTGTGACAACTGAAACAATACCCAACACCCTCAGTATTCCAACTAAAGGCATCAGATGATGCACAGTCCTCATATGGGCAGGGTAGGTGAGATGTTTCAGTCATTTCTGTAGTGACTCCCATGAGATAGGAAATAAGTAGTTCATTTCCTCAGATATAGTATTTGCTACTATCCTTGTTTCTAGTTGTGTATCTTCTTTACACCTAAGTTTACACATATCTGAGAAGGCGTCAAGACTACCTGACCAATACCATTCAGTCATGGTGCTTTGTGGCAACACCATACGTGCTTGTTCTGGACAGATACCACTAGACAATAGGTCTTGGTAAGCTGCTAGGCAATAGCCTTGAACCTTTAAAGCACCAACAGGTACGGACTCTACAGCACCAGCACTGCCTTGCTTTTTATCGTCAGCCCTGCCACGCCACACATCAGGTTCGTAGAACTCAGGTTCATCATCCACGTACCTACGGCTCACCTCGTTCCAAGGCATGTACTCATGTTTCTGTAGCTGTCGTGCTACAAAAATAGGTGCCTTGACATGTACCGTCATAAAGGCGTGATTGAATGGGGACGTATGCTTATGCTTGGCTAGGTACTTGATTAGTTTCTTGTCATTTAAGGCTAAGGACTTATCTACAACCTCACCTGTGTCATAGCACTTTGTAAGAGTCTTATACTCACTCTTCTTACCAAAGCTAACACGTGCTGCATTTACTACAGACAGGTCACTTCCCATGTGGTCTATATATGTGACTTCTATATTCATCCAAATCTCCCAACATACTTTGCTATGTGATGTACGAATGGCAATAAGCTAATAGCCATCAGCAAGTTCATTCCTGTGTGTACCATTGCAACCCTCAGTGTATCACCTCTTGGCATACCGTCAGATACAAGTAACCCAGCCAACCAGATAGTCCCTGTAGTCCCTATATTGGCTCCTAAGACACAGGCTATTGCCGCTGGTAGGGGTACTGCCCCAGAAGCTA
>Ga0129324_10001244_pt1 | contig 16703 bp, 11 predicted proteins | sample CPBDNA_7_FD_96879 | JGI IMG/M metagenome (GOLD analysis project Ga0129324, IMG submission 96879) | Freshwater to marine salinity gradient microbial communities from Chesapeake Bay, USA - CPBay_Spr_15_0.2_DNA | ecosystem: Environmental > Aquatic > Marine > Coastal | place: USA: Chesapeake Bay... | reverse complement strand
TTTCAATAAACTTTGTAGAACACGAGGTATTAAACCTTTACTACCATCAGGATATTGCACAAAACGAACAGTTGTGCTACCACATTTACGTTTACCTTTGCTTTTAATTTTAGGATTAATCCACTCAAAATTATCATATGTTCGGTCTAAATAAGACAGACCTAATTCTTCTAAATTCTTAGCACCAGTTTCACCTAACCAATATGGATCTTCGCAAATGCGATCATGGCTTAAATCACTTGTAATCATTTCACTAGGATATAAACTTGAGAAATCTAAGACAACAATTGGATCTTCAGTATAAATATCAGTTTTAGGCTTTAAAACAATTGCTCCTTCATAAGACTCTTCATTCATAATAATTTGATTAAAATTAGGTTTTAAAGTAAATTTCACTTTACTTTTCTCTGCATCTACCAAATCACCCTCACCAAAATCACCCTCACCAAAATCACCATCTCCATCACCATCTCCACCATCACCACCATCATCACCATCACCGACTTCAACATCAGAACCATCACCATCCAATTCAACACCAAGATCACCAGCAAGATCACCAGTATCAATATCTTCAATATCGCCACCTCCGCTCGCACCAGCAATCACAGTATGCACTCTCCGCACACCATCATCAACCTCCTGCTCTTCAGCTTCAATCTTTTCCAAAACAGGTAATAAGAAATCTTCTTTGGCACATTCATTGGTAATAAGACTAAATGCTTTAATGCCTTGTCCTCGCAAAAATATATAAGCAAAAGGCACTAGGCACACATTACTCATTCCAAAATTATTAGGTATAACATCTAATTTCCGCAAAAGTCTAATTAACAATACACAATCTTGTATACAATACTTAGCCACTTCCGCACGGTCAGTATTCGTTCCCTTCTGCATTCTAAAAATATCTTGAGGTGTAATATCGTCTTTACCCATACCCCAAACGGGACCTGAACTAAGACAAGATTTAGGAACAGCACGGTCCAGTTTAATTTTTTTGCTTTCACGGTCTATTTCCAAAATTTTCATTTTCTCACCATCAAATAATTTAGCGGTGGTTGCTGCCATACTAATGACAATATAATTACCAACTTCTAATTCTACAATATTATCTACTTTAAGATAACAAGACATTTCATCACTGCCGTCTCCACTGAAACCTCCCATTGCGGACATCTCCCCTCCCAAACTATTTCCAGCATCACTAACTACTACTTCTTTAATTTTACCAGAAATATAATATTCGGCTACACTATCTAATTTATAAGAGGGTAGTTTAGTTAAAGATGCTTGACACACTTTTAATAAGTCGATTTGAACTCGTCCTGGCATATTAAAATAATAGAGGAAGTTATCCCCTAAAGCACTACTACTTAATTTTTTATTAATCATAGCACCTTTTGCATCAGGAACTTTTTTAATGATATTCTCATCTAAACGTCCCATATTAATAAATTTATTATATTGTGTATTTTGTTCTAATGTTTTAATGTCTTCTTTCGTTAAACTCGCCCTTTCCACATCAATACATAAATCTGCAATTCTGTCATACATAAAAGATTCATCAAACCCAAATGTATTATAACCAATAATAATATCGGGGTCATGTAGTTCGATTAATTTAGACCATTCTAATAGAACATCACGTTCCATAGTTCTTGAAATAACTTCACAATTTTTATCACCTACTTTAAAGGCATCACATCCATTCAAAGTAATAATATTATTATGACAAATTTCAGGTTCACCATAACGCCAAAAGACAGTTCCAATTTGTATTACTTTATCACCTTCTGCATGACCAAAAGACTTATTTAATAATATATTAATAAATCTTACCATAGTTTCTTTATTTATAATTTTATCTTGCAAATCGCGTTCCAAAATCTTATATTTCTTTGCAACCTCATTTATAATTTTAATTAAATCATCTATTGTAAAACGCGGACATTTTTTAGTCTTTGCAAGTTCAATTGCAGAAACTTCACGAACAGCTTTTTTCATTTCATTATTTGCTTTAACCTTACGAATAGGTCGATTACAAATAGAATATATTTTATCTATAAATGTCAGAAAATCACTACTATTAGTAAATACTTTTGCCTTAATAGGTTTTTTCAAATATATTAAATCGATTTCATCATCTAATCCGGCATATTGACCGGCACCAAGTGCTTGTTTAATACGATGTATAAAGAAATCTTTTTTCTTGGCAATGTTTTGCTTTGATTTAATATATTTAATAACTTCACGCAAATATGATATTTCCTTAGAACTTGCATTACCAGAATTACCAGACCCGCCAGAACTACCAGACCAGCCAGAACTACCAGTCCCACCAGACCCAGTATCTATACTACTATCCAAAAACGCTTTACATTTATCCATCATTTCAATATCATACTCATCATTTTTTTTATCAACATAGAGTAAATTTATTAATTTTTCAGATTTTAAAGGATTAAATCCAGGAACTTTTTCATAGCCTTTCTTTTCAAGATTGCGCATATCACGAATCCAAGCAACAACAAGTTGACTGGATAATTTCTTGCAATCTTTTTTAGGAATTGGGAAGTCACCGTGACTTGAATCTGCTTCAATATCAAAAGAAGCAATAAGAATTGGTGGAATTTCAGTTTTATCTAAATGCATAATATCGGTCCAATCACAAGAAATATTAATTTGTGTTTTAGATTGTCGGCTCTCCACTTTAAATTTACCACCTTCAATTCTAATCCAACTCGAAGGTTTTATTTTAGTATCGTGTAGAAAACGTAAAATAGGTTCAAGATCGCTTTCAAATAAATTGTATTTAATGGCTTTACCAACTTTATCTTTAATATTAAGTTTCATAGGGTTTTTAAATGATCTTTCCATAAATCGGTGTCCCATTTTACTTTTATGAGCTAATTTCAAAAATGTAAATTTCTGTTCATTCATAAAAGACCAGAAAATCTTTTTTTCAACAAGTTGTGTTTTCAAATCTTTTTTATCTTCAATTCCAATTTCATATACATTTTTTTGTTTATTAAGATTAAAATGAGGTGTTGCTTCTACAATAGAATCTTTATAATAGCGAGAATTTCTTTTAAATTCTTCTGTGAATTTATAATTTTTTTCTGCCTGTGCCTCTTCATACTCAGCAAGTTCATCTTCGTCATAATCTTCACACGTTGACGAATTAAAATTTGCAACAAAATCTTGTATTTGATTATCATTAAAATTATCAGGAATTTGAACATAGAAATAAGGTAAATAATTACGCACCCGTAAACATATACTTTGACCTTTAGAATTACATCCAAATATAAATATTGTATATGTTTTATTATGTTCTTGATTTAAATAAGAAGCTTTACGTTCAATAGGCGTATCAACTGATAAATCACATTCATACCAATCAATAGCACTAAATTCAATAGGTTCATTTAAAGGTATTGATACTAAGTCATTTCTACGTGGTTTATAAGGTGGTAATACAGACATATTATTAATGTTTCTTGTATCTTATATTTTTATTAATATATTATATTTTATATTTAAATGTATTTTTATTTTCAATTTTTTTAAATAATAAAATAATTATAATGTCTGTAATATTTTTACAATATAATTAAAAGTTATATTCAATTTTTAATTATAAAAAAAATATAAAAAATATAAAAAATATAAAAAATATAAAGCACAAACTTTTTACAAGTATTACATCATTTGTGCCACCATTTGTGCCACCATTTGTGCCACCATTTGTGCCTTTTTTTATTTGATATTTTATTAGGTTTGAGATTATTGTTGTTGCAACTATTTAACTTTAAAAAACCAACGTTTGTTGTTCCATTATTATAACTACAATTGTACGGGCTTTCGCATTGCATATTATGATTTAATGTATACCCACAAAAACACGTTTTCAAGTCTTTAGAATTATAATAACACATTTATAATGTCATAAGACAAAATATTATTCATACTTCTTTATTACTTATAAATTAGATAAAACAAAAATCATTTTTTTATAAAAAATTTAAAATTGCTTAAAAATATATTCTATCTAAAAACTAAAATAATATCTATTAAAATAATATTTGAAAACTACTATGATTATAAATAGAATAACAAGCCAATAATACGTTTTAATATATTTGTTTTCTTCATATTTTTTAACAATAGCAAGTGTATCTACAGTTGCAAATGGTGACACAGGGGTTAAATTTGAATAAACCTCCATTACTTGTTCTATACTCATAACTGGTTTACCAATACTTGCATTAACAAAATTATGAACTTGTATAACCCATTTAATTAATGTATCACGTGTATCTAAGTGTGGTGTAAGTGGATATTTATGTATATGATTGCGATAATGTTTTTTACACATTTCGCAAGGTATAACATCTTTTAAACTTGTATAAAAATCATGATAAATACGCTTATCATATTCTGTTGGATTTAATGGATATTCAAATGATATAATATGTAATATATACCAAAAATGGGGTCCCCATATTTCTGGTTTCATAATTATTATATATTACTATATATATTACTATATATATTATTATATATTACTATATATAATAATTATATTTTATTTATTAATTGGTATGATTTTTTTTTATTATTTATTATTTTAATATAAACAAAATTTGTTATATTATTATATGAAATAGAATTACATTATAAATTAATAAAATTACAAATTAAATTAAAATAATTAATTATAAAAATGGAAATAGTAAATACTAATATAGTAAATACAAATAATAATATAATAAATAATAATATAGTAAATAATGATATGTATTGTGCAAATTGTGGACATAGTGGACATTTATTTAAACATTGTAATGAACCTGTAAATTCATATGGTTTATTATGTTTTTATAAGAAAAAAACATTAGTAAAAGATACAAAACATGAATTAAATAATAAAAGAGCAAAAACAAAGAAAAATGAATTTAGTTTAAAAAATAATAAAAATAATAAAAATAGTAATAATAAACATAGTAATAATAAAAATAGTAATAATAATAATCATAATCTTAATAAAATAAGAATTTTAAAGCGTAATGAAACAATTTCACATACATTAAAAAATATGATTGGTATAGTAGGATCAAACCCATATGAAACAAATAATATAGTATATGATATCATCGATGATACAAATAATATGCATGAGTCAATAGATGGTATAGTTGACGTATATGATATAATTGATATGGATAATGAATTTAATACAACTGCAACAACAACTGCAACAACAACTGCAACAACAACTGCAACAACAACTGCAACAACAACTGAACCAACATCTATTTATACAATTAAAAAAAATGTAGAGCTAAATAACAAATCTTTAGATATTAATATAATAAATGAAAATGAAAATGAAAATGAAAATAAAAATATGAAAGAAATTACAATACAAAAAGTAGTATTAGTGCAAAGACGCAATACAATAGGTTTAATTGAATTTATTAGAGGTAAATATGATGTAGATAATCATAATTATATAATTAAATTATTTAATATGATGACATTTGATGAAAAAAGAATATTTCGTGAATATGATAGTTTTGATATGTTAAGAACAATTATTGGGTTGAAGAGAGAGTTTAATTATCGCGGAGAATATGGAGATGCTAAAAAAAAATTTAATACATTGAGAGATGACCCTCAAGGTAATCAAATACACACATTATTAGATAAAAGTTATACAAAATGGTCAAGTCCAGAGTGGGGTGCACCAAAAGGTCGCCGTAATAATAAAGAATATGATATTGAATGTGCAATTAGAGAATTTGTAGAAGAAACAGGTGTGAAGTATAAAAATATAAATGTATATAGAAATATTAAACCATTAGAAGAAATATATAAAGGTATTAATGGTGTTGTATATAAACATACTTATTTTATTGCTGATATTAAAGATACAAATGAAAGTCATGAAAATATAACTTATATTGAAAAAGGAGGCTATTTAAATAGTGAAATTAGTAATATAAAATGTTTTAATTTAACAGAATGTCAAAAAATTATTAGACCTTATTATTTAAGTAAATTAAATGTTATTAAAAAAGGATTTCAAATTATTCATTGTATGAATTCATATTTTGAATAATATTTATGTTTATGTTTTATGTATTTTTTATGTATTTTTTATGTATTTTTTATGTATTTTTTATGTATTTTTTTAGTATAATATTCTTATAAAAATAACTAATATATAAAAAACTCAAAAACTTAAAAACTTAAAAACTTAATTATGTTATTTGTATAATTGCTTCTCTTTCAGCACCTACTCCAATAAATTTAATAGGGATACCTAATAAGTGTTCAATACGTTTTAAATATATTTTAGCATTTGTAGGTAATGCTTTAAAGTCTCTAATATCTGTAGTTGGTGTCATCCAACCATCAAAGATTTCATATTCTACTTCTACTTTTGCCAATGTTTCTAATGATGATGGAAATCCACAAATTTCCTGTCCATCAATTTTATATGATACTGCAAGTTTAATTTCTGAAAAAGTATCTAAAACATCTAATTTTATTAAACATAATGTAGCATTATCATCACCATTTATCATGGTAGCCCATTTTATCATAGGTATATCTAACCATCCACAACGTCTTTTACGACTTGTAGTTGTTCCATATTCTTTACCAATAATTTGTAATTTATCACCAAGTTCACATAATAATTCAGTAGGAAAAGGACCATTTCCTACACGCGTGCAATATGTTTTTAATACATAATTAATAGTGCCAATACAATTTGATGGTATACCTAACCCAGAAGAGATAGCTCCAACACTACAATTTGTTGCAGTGCAATAAGGATATACCCCAAAATCAATATCTAAAAGACAAGCTTGTGCAATTTCTACTAATACCCGACAACCTTTTTTTATAGAGTTATTTAAATATGTAATTGTATCAATAACCATTGGGTAATAAAATTCAATTTCATTATCAATATCTTTCATTAATTGATTTATATCAATAATATAGTCTAAATTATTTTCTAATTCAAATACTAATCCTCTTACTTTTTCTTCTAAAATGTCTTTTTCTAAGAATAAATCACACATACGAAGACCAACACGCATTGCTTTAGTGCTGTAAACAGGACCCATACCTTGTTTAGTTGTTCCAATAACAGATTTTGGATTGGTAGATTTACTTTTTTGTAATTCTCTTACAGCATCAACTTCTTTATGTGTATTAAGAACAATATGAGCTCGATCAGATATAAGAAGTCTTTTTTTTATATCATTTGTAGATTTGTTATCTGGATCAGTATTTTGTATTGTTTCAATTTCCGTTCGTAAATCTTGTAGATTAATAACACAACCATTACCAATGATACCAATACAATTTGGATTTAAAATACCACTTGGTATAAGGTGAAAAGAATAAGACTTATCACCAACAATAACTTTATGTCCTGCATTACCACCAGAATTACATCTTGCAACAATATCATAATTAGAAGCAAGAATGTCAATTAAACGACCTTTACCTTCATCACCAAGTTGTGAACCAAGAACAACATCAACATTATATTTACTCATATTACTATCACTATTACTATTACTATCACTATTAATAAAATAGTATATTTAGTTATAAATATTTTTGATATAGTTATCTAAATAATATTATAAAATATAATAATTTTTATAAATAAACTATAAATAAAAAATAATAAAAAATAATAAAAAATAATAAAAAATTAAATATAAAAATTGAATTTATACAATGTATATTATATAAATACTAAAACTTAAAAAAGTATAAAATGTATTATTTTACAAATTTTATAAAGATAAAATCAAATTCATCAATTATAATATTGTCTTTAATAATAACTTCATTTATTATTTTTACACAAGGTGTGCCACTATTTTCTATATTAAATATTGATGAAAATAAAAATGATAAAAATGATAAAAATGATAAAAATATAAAGGATGATAATTTTAAAATATTAAATAATAATTATACAGTAAACGCTACAATTATACAACAATTAACAAAATATAATATTACAACAAAATATATTAATACAGAAACTATTTTTACATATAATAATATATTTGATAATCACTATTATTGTAAAATTATTATTGATATTCCAAAACAAATAAAAGATAGTATGGTTTATAATTATATTTATACTAATTATTATTTAGGAAAAGAAATACATTTATTTTGTAATAATAAAAAATGTATTGAAAAACAATACAATCAAAAATATGAAGTATATGAAATATTTACTTGTCATATTCTAAATAAAAACAAGATAAATGATGAATTGTAATAATACACCTAATAATATTACTAATAATACAACTACTTACGATTTACTACTTTTATATTTTATTTTATTTTTTCATAATTATTAAATATGAAATAAAAAAATATAGGTTTATACATCTATACTTTTTCAAATTCTAAACATTCAAGAATTAATTCTATTAATTTTTCTTTAATTTCACTTTTTATATTAAAAGTAAAAACATCTGGTTGTAACACATCTAATAATTTATGTGATGTTTTAGTAATAAATTTATTTAATGTAAGTGAATAATATAATTTATATTTTAATATAAATTTATAAATATTACATATATATATGAATTTATTTTTAATGTTTTTTTGTTTATATTTAATATGTGATTTTAAATTACATTTTATATCTGATAATGTCATAATTTTTTTACATTTATTTACACTTTCAAAATAGTTTGTTAAATCATTAAATAGTCTAAATAAGTGTTCTTTAATAATAGAAGTATCTAAACTATTTTCAATCTCTCCACTTTCTTCACTTTCTCCACTTTCTCCACTTTCTCCACAATCTACTTCTGGATATTCTTTTAAAGTTGTGATGTGAAGTTTATTAAGTTTATAATAGAAATGAAAGTAATTATATATTTTTAGTAATAAATGTCTATCCATATGATTTAAGTTTTTATCATCTAATTTAGCTTTTTCAAATAATAAAATATATTTGTCTAAAAGTGACTGTGATTGTTGGTTATGTATAATTATAGGTTTTGGTAGTTCCCAACTTAATGTAGATAAATCTAAAGTTTTAGAATATAATAATAAATATTTTATATTTTCATAATCATTTTTATTATGAAAATCATTATAATATGGGTTAATAATAAACTTAGGTATTTCAAGTTTATTTCTTTTACCATCACATATCATCTTAATAATATAATGTTTTTTTTGTAAAATAGCTAGTGTTAAAATATACGATATACTAAAATAAAATTCACAGTTTAGTTTTAATAATGTAAAATAATATTTAAATGTCATTACAAGTAAATAATCATCTAATGGATTAGATAATATAAAATTACTAATATCTGAACAATCAATAAGATGTAGATTATGACAATAATTTTCTACTAAAATATCAAGTATTTTTGTGCTATATATACTTAGTGCTGAAATAATAAGTGAACTTTTGTTTATAGAATGAGATGATATATTAGAAAGTAAAATTTCTTTTTCTTTATTTGTAAGTAAACTAAGTTTTAATTTATTTGTATTTTTAAAATAATAAGATAATCTGTTAAAAATAATATTATCAAGTTTTTTATTATATAAATTATATTTTACAATATAACTTAATACTTTATAACTAATTTTTTTCAAATCTTTATTAGTAAAACAACTAATCACATATTTAGTAATTTCCTTTCCACTATAAGTTTTATGAAAATTAGAGCCATCTTCTACATCAATAATAAATTCAATCCAATCATCAAGTGAGTAAATTGAAATAATATTTTTAAAATAATATAAAATATTACTATGACTCATTTTTAAAATTTCAAAATTACTATCATTAATTTCAATATCATTAAAATTAATGATAGTATCTATAAACTTTGGAATTTGTATAGGCATATCAGTTGCAATCTGTAATTTTTTAATTCGATTTACTAAATAAGGAAAGAATATTGATAATTTTAACAATGTAGCTATATCTTTGCAAAACTCAGCAATGATTTCAATAATATCTTGATACAAAATAGGTATTTCTCTTGGTATTTCTCTTGGTATTTCTCTTGGTATAGCTAAATCCATAGCTGGTTCCTTAACAACTTCCTTTGACATTTGTAAATAAACTGTTCAAATATTGAAATCTTTCAATAATATCAATATATATAATTTTTATAATTATTATTTTTAATTAAAATATATTCAATTTTTAGTTAAAAATTAATATTATTTCTTAAATAAAAGTTATTATTTATTAAACATAATATTAAATATAAACATAAAATGCTATATGTATCCAGAATACATAATATTATAAAGTATAGTATTTAATAAGTTAATAGTATGTCAGAACCAATACCAGTACCAATACCAATACAAACACCGACACTTTTACCAATTATACCTCCGCCGCCACCATTACCACCATCACCCCCATCACAACCATTACCACCATCACCCCCATTACCACCATCACAACCATTACCACCATCACCCCCATCACCACCATCACAACCAAATCAATTAACTAAATCTGTTATAAATTGCTTAAAAGGTAAAAATGTTTTTGTTTTTGATACAGAAACAACAGGATTACCAGAAAGAGGACCAAACGGATGGGGTTCTTATTGGTCATATAATATAAATGATAAATATGTAAATGCGCGTATTGTAAGTATTGCATGGTCGGCAATCCATAATTATAATAAAGAAACTGTTGATATTAATAATATAGAACATCATTTACGTTATCCAGAAGGGTTTACTGAAATTACAAATTCTCATATTCACGGGATTACTTATGAAGATACACTAAAAAATGGTATTACATTAAATGACTTATTATTAAATCATAATTTATGTATAGATATTTTAAAATCCGATTATATAGTGGCTCATAATGTTAATTTTGATTATCATATTTTAATGAATGAATTATATAGATTAGGGACAGAACATGCAAAAGCGTGTATGTTGCATTTAAGTCATTTAAAAGAAAAAGGTAAATGTATATGTACTGGTGAAATAAGCACTACTATATGTAAAATGGATTTTCCAAGCAATCCTAATAATTATAAAGGCTATAAAACAAGAAAATATAAAATGCCAAAATTAAGTGAATTGTATGTTTATTATTATGGAAAAGAATTTGAAAATCAACATAGTGCCGATGGAGATGTAAAGGCATTATTGGAAATTATGAAGAAAATGTAAAACTAAAAACTAAAAAATAAAAATGTTTTAATTATATTTTTACCTTATTTTTTATTAATATTATTTATTTTTTTTATTAATGTTTCTATAAATTCTTTATAATTATCATAACCCATAGTATATACATTATTATTTTTTATGTTTGTAAGTTTATGTCCTGATAATTCGATAATATCTCTAATTGTTCCTAAATTATGATATTTAATAACTGGGGAATGATCCCATAACACTAATGTTTCAACATCATAACCCATAAATGTATAATAATTTGTTCTATTTTTTTTATCTGTTATCATTTTAATGTCTGGATAAGGATAAATAGCAAAACCATCATACTTTTTATATAATTTACCCCAATTAATTAATTTATAACCTTTCAAAAATAGACAGTCATAAGTTTTATTTGTATTACATTTTTGTTCTGTTTTAATCTTATAACATGAGTTTGTTTGTATACATCTACCTTTTGTAGATTTATCAGTTTTCCATTGACAAGATGTATTAGGTTTATTACATTCTTGTTCTGTATCATAATCCCAACAATCATCTAATGACATACATTTATCTTTTCCATAGTCAACCCCATATTTAGTCATAAATTCCTCAACATTATTCTTATATACTTTATTTGTTATTGGCAATGTAAATAGAGTTTTTCCAGTAATACGAGAAATTGTTTTATAATCTACTTCAATAAAAATAATTTCCCAATCTAAATTACAACAATTATCTTCATGAAATAACCACCCGCCTTTTGAATAATAACTACCTATAGGTTTATCACTTATATAATGTTTATTTTTATCAATATGTTGTAGTGGTTTATATTTATCTTTACTATATTTTAACCATTGATTTTCACCAAGTGCTTCTGCTAATTTTGAAAGTAATACTTTATATTTATCTTTATTACTATCTATAGGATTTCCATTATTATTTTTAGGGTTCGTTTCATTAGTATACATATACCTCATATTTTTAGCATACACATTTATTTTATAAGGTTTTTGTGTTTTTTGTGTTTTTTTTAGTTTGTGTTTAGTTCTGGAGATATCTTTTTTTTTTGTTTTAAGTATCATTTTAAGAATTATTATTTATAATTATTTATAATTATTTATAATTATTTATAATTATTTATAATTATTTATAATTATTTATAATTATTTATAATTATTTATTATTATAGTATTAGATTAAAAGTAAAAACTAATTTTTAATTATAAAATAAAAACCAAAGATAACTATAATAACTATAATAAAAAAAATAACTATGACATCAAAAATTAAAGTTGTATCCTGGAATATATTAGCAAGTGAATGGATTACTAAAAATAACTATCCAGATATAACTATAAAATTATTATTTAATCACAAACAAAGAATAAAAACAATTATTGAAAAATTAAAAAATTATAATAGTGATATTATTTTATTACAAGAAGTGATGCCAGATGAATATAAGATAATTCAAAAACATTTTAAAGCTGAATATACTATAACACCAATACAACCTATTAAATGGACTTATAAAAATACAAATACTAATAAAAATGAAAGTGGAAATGTAATATTATTACGTATCACTAACTATAGCAATATAAAAATATATGCAATGGATTTTTGTATTATTGCACAATGTATTCATAATGAAACAAATAAAGTTATAACAATATATAATATTCATTTAGATGATATGACATCTATGAAACGTAATACACAAATGCAAAAAATACTAGATTTTGACAATGAACTAAATAAAAAAAACAAAAACGCCTGTTGTATCATTGGTGGTGATTTTAATCAAAATTATAATCCTACAAGTAAATTATATTCACTACCTAAATTTATAGTTCATAATTTATGCAATACTTATTATCTTGATAAAAAAAAGATAAATATTGATAATATATTAACAAGAGGTTTTAAAATAGATAAAACAGATATAAAATGTGAAAAACTATCAGATGATAATGAAGATATATTTAAAAAAATAGGCAGCGACCATATATCTATTGTTGCAAAACTTTTATTATAAATTATTAAAATAATATCTAAAAATATCTAAAACTACACAAAACTACCCAAAATTACCCAAAATACTTAAAAATTAAACACCAATAATAAAAATTGAATTTAATATTATAAGAGTAATATTTATATATATATATATATACAATCATACAATCATATAATCAATAAAGCAAACAATTTGTAATATTTAAATTCATATTTATAAAAAAATGAGTTTTTCACAAGAACAGCAAGATTACCAATATTATTTAAATGAAATGATAAATAGCGATATTGAATATCGCACAGATAATAATGAAACTATTAAAGAAATGAATATCCGAATTCGTAATAGTATTCGTGTTAATTTTAATAAAATCTTATTGACTAATCAACAAGAAAATCTTTTTCGTAATTGGGAACAAAATATTAATATTTTATCAAATACAGCAACACGTAAAGAGTTATATGAAGCAGCTCCTGAAGAGTGCCTTCACATTATTGGTCTTTAAAATAAATTATAAAAAATAAATTATAAGTTATTAATTTTTTTTTGATTGTTGTAAACCATAATCCTAATCCTAATCCTAATCCTTATCCTCATCCTCATCCTTGGATACAGCACTAAATTTACGTTTTAATGGTCTGGTCTGTTTCTGTGGAAATTGTGGTTTAATTGGTGGTGGACTAACACTTGGATTACCCTCTCTTTCAATAGGTGAAAATGTAAAATTTTTAAACATTTCAAAAATATATAAATATATATTTATATTATCTGTATATGATTTATATTTTCTTATTATGTAATATAATATTCAATTTTTTAGTGTTTTTTTTAATTTTGTATTACATATTTGCAAATTTAAGAATATAAATTTACACTTTTATAAATTTATAAGATATTTAATTTATTATAATTTATTTTTATAATAAATTAAATATCTTATAAATTTAGTTAAAACTAAATAATATTATAATAAAAATTATAATTATACTTAAAGTATGAGTAGATATACAAAAAAACAAAAACAAATAATTAATAGTAAAAAAACAAAAAAAATATACACTACTAAAACAATAAAAAATAATAACAATATATTAAATAATATAAAATTATTAATTGAAAATAATAAAGATTTAAATAAAAATTATTCTTCACAATATAAAATAATTATAGGTAGATTTTTTGATATAAATTATAGTAATATACAAATTATAATTAAAATTAATGATTGTAAATCAGAATATAAAAATATAAATTCTTATGAAATAAAAAACTTTACAACAAAAAAAAAAGAAAATTATTTATGTAAAAATGAAATAAATACTGAATATATGGTGCATAAATATATACAATTAAAAAAATATATTGAATATATAGAATACAAACATTTAACATCTAAACAAAAAGAAGATATTATAAAAGAATATAATATATATATAAAACTAATAAATCGTAATTTAAAAAAAATATGTAAAAAAAACTGTTCAATTAAATTTTTAATATATACCAATGTTATTAAATTTGATTTATTTGGCTTATTATTTTTAGTAAATTTAATAGATTTATGGTATACAAAAAACCAAGAAGAGTTTATAAATACATATTCAAAAAAAAACATAAAATTATTTTTAATAGAAATAAAAAAAAAAATAATAAAAGAAATAAGTAATAAAATAGATTATTTATATAAAATGGATAAAAAAGAATTTAATATAAATAAAAAATATGATTTATATTATAAATTATTATTATATAAATTATTTCATGAAATAAGAAGTTATAATAATAATTATATTAATGATTATAATGATAATGATAATAAAAATAATAAAAATAATTATTTAAATATAAATGAAGATTATAAATTTATTAATGTAGAATTTAAAAATATAAATGTTTTAGATAATATAGATAAAATACAAAATTATATTAATGATATTAGACAAATGTATTATAAAGTTTTAATACAATGTTCTAATGATTTATATCATATAAGATTGGAATATGATCCAACACTTCCATATCATAATTATTAATTAGTATTAATTAGTATTAATTATTAATTATTATTATTAATTATTATTACTAATATTTAAGAATAAGAAGAAATAAGTCTCTCATATAATTGTATATTTTGTATATCATTTGGTTTACCAATATGAATAATTTTTTTAATAGCTTCATAACCTTTATCTAATTTTGCATTACACATTAAGCATACAACACTTATAAGGTTCCATCTTACATAGTCATAAAAATGATAATTAACATTTTGATTATTAGTTTGATCTTTAATATCAAGTTTAAATAAATCATCTACAAAAGGTAATGCTTTCTCTGGTTTATTATTATCCATATAGTATTTTAATATATAAATATACGGGTCAATAGGTGGATTTGTTCTTATATTTATAGATATTAGTAAATTATCAATAACTTTATTTTCACTATATTTACACATCATAGCACAATAACCTGCTCTAATATAAGATGTAGTATTATCTATATTACCTCCCTCACTAAATCCCACATTACCTACACAATTACTTTGATTATTACACCACCAATCTAATTTACTTTCACTTTTGATAGATAATAAATTATATTTATATCCATTATGAAAATCATTAATACTCATATAAGATTGTGCTAAAAAAAATAAATTTCTTTTATTTAGTTTAGCTTTTAATAATAAATCAATATCTTTAGTATAGCGTTTTTCAGTAGATTCGCCGTGTTTATTACGGTCTTGATAAAGTATAAATAGTGTTGATATATTAGCAATGATATCATTACTACCATCATACTCACTACTGCCTCCATTACTACTACAACCATCACCGTCTATTAAATAATTATTATATTTAATCATTTCATGAACTGGATAGTCTAAATCATATCTTAATCCTTTATTATTAGATATAAATCTAATATCACTATGTTCTTCTATAGTATCTGTTAACCATTTTTTTTTTACAATACCACAAATATATGGAAAGTGTTTAATAATATTTAAAAATTCATTTGGATTATAATGAGTTTGAAATTCATCTCCGGCATCCATCAATATTAAATTATTAACAGGCACACTTTCAGCAAATTCTAAACTAACATTTCTACTCTGTGGATAACCTTTAAATACACCTTGTTTTAAATGTAATATTTGGTTATTTTTTTTACAACTATCCTTAACTATTTGTATAGTATTATCAGTGCTTCCAGTATCATAAACAATAATATGTTTAAAATATTTATTTGTTGAGTTTAGTGTATCACCTATACTTTTTTCCTCATTTTTAATCATTATTAAAATACCTATAATATTATCATTACTATTAGATTTATTTACAATATAAGTATTACATAATTCTTTCACCTCTGGTTTCACCTCTGGTTTCACCTCTGGTTTCACCTCTGGTTTCACCTCTGGTTTCACCTCTGGTTT
>Ga0129324_10001243_pt1 | contig 16705 bp, 12 predicted proteins | sample CPBDNA_7_FD_96879 | JGI IMG/M metagenome (GOLD analysis project Ga0129324, IMG submission 96879) | Freshwater to marine salinity gradient microbial communities from Chesapeake Bay, USA - CPBay_Spr_15_0.2_DNA | ecosystem: Environmental > Aquatic > Marine > Coastal | place: USA: Chesapeake Bay... | reverse complement strand
CGTGTTAACTTATCCCCATTGTAAAATATAGATTTAAATAGTTTTTCGTAAATTCTGCATTAATTTATTTTTTATGGAAGTTGTAAAACACGAAGAAGGTTTTGAAAAGCTCGAAACAAACCCAAATATCATCAGAAAGGTTATTCATTTAAAAGACTTAATGTTTACCATCATTGAGTTTTCGAATGGCCCTATGGAGGCGCCTGACCCTCCTCACAATCACCCCCACGAACAAATCTCTTATGTTGCCGCAGGCAGACTAAAATTATTTGTTGAAGACCGAGAATACCTCCTCAATGAAGGAGATGTTTTTAAAATTGAATCCAACCTAAACCATTCAATACAAACTTTAACGGAATTTGTAAAACTCATCGATGGATTCTCACCGATTCGAGAAGATTTCTTAAAACCTTCCCATTAAAAAAAAATCCAATCATTTTTAAAATTTCATTTACATTAATTTAATTTAAACCAACAGTGAAAAGAATAAAAACCTTGCTCCTTTTTTTGATTTTACTCACATTTGTAAATTGTGAATCCCCGTCTAGTAAAATGGGTGATTTTAAGTTATTGCCCCATCCACAAGAATTTTCAATCACAGGAGTAAGTGATTTAAAATACAGTGATCTCAAGTATTATTACGCTTCTAATAATGAGGTACTCCCTAAAAACGGGCCACTACTTGAGGATATTCTTGAAACAAAGGACTCAAAGGGTGCACAAATTAGCTTTTCAATAGAAAGTGATTTGGATATACGTCCGGAAGGTTATCAGCTTGAAATTTCTGCTGATCAGGCTGTGATAACAGCCAAAGATAGAGCGGGCTTGATTTATGGATTTTCTACCTTAGAACAGCTCATGGAAGACGCCAAAGACCAAAACGTTGCCCTTCCCATTTGCAATATAAAAGACTACCCCCTACTCGCCTATCGCGCTATTCAACTGGACATCAAACACCACAGAGAGAAGGTTTCCTATTATTACAATTTGATGGACAAGTTGAAAAAATATAAAATCAATGGAATCATAATAGAGTTTGAAGATAAAATTAAATATGAGCGGCAACCTTTAATTGGAACTGAAGAAGCGTTGAGTATTGCCGAATGGAAAAAACTGAGTGAATATGCTCACGCAAGAAACATCCAAATCAGTCCGCTAGTTCAAGGGCTAGGACATGCCTCATATATTTTAAAACACAAGAAATATAAGGATCTTCGGGATGACCCTGAAAACGATTGGGCTTTCAACCCCTTAGATCCCAGAACCTATGAACTTCAGTTTGATTTGTACCACGATGCTATAAATGCTACTCCTTATGGGAAGTACTTACACGTGGGAGGTGATGAAGTGCACACCACCGGAAGGGGAAGTGGCAAAACATCATTGGAACTGCAATTGAAATGGCTCAACAAAGTCTGTAAATTTGCTGCTGACAATGATAGAATACCTATTTTTTGGGATGACATGCCGTTAAAACATGCTGGGGTTTATCATCCCATGTTTAAACCAGAAATGACAAAAGAAGCAGTCGATAAAGTTTGGGAAGAAAACCAGTATAAATTAGAAGAATTCTTGCACCTTTTTCCTAAAAATTGCATCTATATGCGCTGGAATTATAGTGCCTCCCAATCCATTGGAAATTCGAAAACAATGGAATGGTTTTCTGAAAAAGGATTTCAAGTAATGGGAGCAACTGCTGGACAAACTCGCTGGGTTTTGATGCCGCAAAAAGAAAGTAATATGGAAAACATAAAAACATTTACTTTGTCTTCTATTGATCATAATCTCAGTGGTTTATTACTTACGCTCTGGGATGACGATTCGCCTCATTTTGAATTGTATATGCGTGGAATAATCGCTTTTTCTGCCTATTCTTGGTCAGGAGAAAACAGCACCAAAGAAGCCATTAAGTCTGCCTACAGACAAAGGGAGTTTTCTTATGAAGTAGCAAATAAGGAACATGCCTTTATCGATCAATTAGAAGCACCAGTTGCCTTTTGGAAAAACATGCTCCTAGATGGGTTTGATCGAAATAAAATAATAAAAAGTAACCAACCTTCAGAAGATTTATTGATTGAGCTCCCCAACAAAGAAAACAAGGGGAAATGGAGTAAAAAATATAAGGATCTTTTAAATGAAGCCCAACTAAAACTATTGACCTGTGATTCAATTGATTTAAAAATAAAATATATGAAGAGCCAAGCCAAGAGGAACAACTTTACCCTTGAGGTTTATGAGCAGGTCAATAATATCGTACGTTATAGCAATGCGCTACTAATTTCACTCAAAAATTATGATGAGTCAAAAAACAAAAAGCAAGCCTCACTAAATCTTGATAAATTAAAGCAATTGGTTGAGGAGTTTGACTCGACAAGAAATGAGCTAGAAAAGACCTATGCAAAAACTCGAATTCTCACCAAATCTAAAGATTATATTTTGGATCAAGACCACCATAACCATTTAGCGAATCAGTCAAGGTCTTTCGATTGGCAATTTCATGTTGAAATGCTAATGCTTGAAAAAATAGAAGAAGAATTATTTTGACTCATAGCAAAACCATAATTATGAAAATTAAAAATAGTCTATTTATTTCATTATTTCTTTTAATTTATTCCTGTAATACCACCGCAGGAGTAGAAATGAAGCAAGAAAGTACCATCGCTGTCGAAGTGACTGATACAAATGAAATAATCCTCAAAAAGGCAACCCATGTTATTCCAACACCAAATCAATTCCAGGCATTGAAAACTGAATATATGGCCTTTATTCACTTTGGCCCTAACACCTTTTCAAAAAGAGAATGGGGAAGCGGAATAGAAAATCCAGAGATATTCAATCTGCAAAATCTAGATACTGATCAATGGTGCAAAACCATGAAATCGGCGGGAATGAAAATGGTCGTTTTTACGGCCAAGCATCACGATGGATTTGTTTTGTTTCAAAGTCGTTACACCAAGCATGGGGTGATGTCCTCTCCCTTTAAAAACGGTAAAGGAGACGTATTGAAAGAATTGTCTGAATCTTGCGAAAAATATGGGTTGAAATTGGGGATTTACCTTTCCCCTGCAGACTTGTATCAAATTGAAAATAAAGAAGGACTGTATGGAAACCTTAGTAAATATTCTGAAAGAGTTATACCCAAAGTTGTGGAAGGTCGCCCTTTTAAAGACAAAAGAACTTTCAAGTTTATGGTAGATGATTACAATGAATATTATCTCAACCAGCTTTTTGAATTATTAACAGAATATGGTCCTATTCATGAAGTGTGGCTAGACGGGGCACATCCAAAAAGAAAAGGAGGGCAAAAATATAATTACCTGGCGTGGAAGGAACTAATAAGCGAACTGGCTCCCGAAGCAGTTGTTTTTGGCAAACAAGATGTTAGATGGTGTGGAAATGAAGCTGGTATTACTCGCAAAACGGAATGGAATGTTATCCCCTATCAAGAAGATCCTAGGGATATGAATTCTTTTGTTGATCTCACAAATATCGATCTTGGAAGCCGAGAAAAACTTTATCAGGGAAAGTTTCTTCATTACCAACAAGGGGAAGTTGACACCTCCATTCGTGAAGGTTGGTTTTATCGGAATGATGATGAGCAAAAGGTTAGAAATGCAGATGATATTTTTGATATTTACGAAAGATCGGTTGGTGGCAACGCAACTTTAATCATGAACATTCCCCCAAATCGAGAAGGACGTTTTTCACCCCGTGATGTGGAGGCTTTAATCGAATCCGGAAGAAGAATAAAATCAACATACACCAAAAATTTACTTCAAGGAGCAACTGGGCCAAATGAAATTTTAGATGAAAATGAAAATAGTTTTTTATTGATTGATAGCACCAAAGAAGTATTAATAATAACAAAAAAACCAATTTCGACCAACAGATTTGTCATTCAAGAGGCCATTACCACACACAGTGAAAGGATAGAGAAACATGCCCTAGACGCATGGTTAGGAGACGAATGGAAAGAAATCGCCTCGGGAACGAATATTGGGTATAAAAAAATCCTTCGTTATCCAGAAATTGAAACCAATAAATTCAGAATTCGAGTTTTAAAATCAAGAAATACCCCCGCAATATCAGGAGTTAAAGCACACTATTACGAACCAATTCCTCCAGAAATCGCTATTGAAATAGATTCAATAGGGCAGGTAACAATTGCTCCAAAAAAACATGAGTTCAATTGGAAACCTCATGGAGAAAACACAATTCTAAATATCAATGGAGACATCGAAATTCGTTATACACTCGATGGAACTACACCCTCCAAAAACTCAAAGCAATATAAAGCTCCATTTAGTTTAAAAACAGGGGTAGTAAAGGCTACGGCTTTTGTCAAAGAAAAATCAGGTAACGAAGCTTTATTAAGTATCAAATAAAATGTAATATGAAAATCGGTTACCTTCAAAACGATCCCATATTCGGCGAAAAAAATAAGAATTTTGAAGACATTGGTCAACTAATTAAAAACCTGAAGACTGACCTTTTGGTTCTCCCTGAATTGTTTGCCACTGGCTATACCTTCACTTCTGCAGAAGAATCTAGAAATCTTGCCGAAAAAAAAGATGGAGCAACTGCAACTTTTTTAAAAAAAATCTCTCTACAGATTGAAGGTACTGTAATTGGCGGTTTTATAGAGTTAGAAGATGACAAAGTATATAATGCTCTTCTAATTGTTTCAAAAGGAAAAGTGATTGACACTTATAAAAAAATTCATCTTTTTAATCGTGAAAATTTATGGTTTACACCAGGTGATAAAGCGCCTAAAGTCTATGAAATTGATGGTGTTAAAATCGGTGTTATGATCTGTTTTGATTGGATTTTCCCTGAAACATGTCGATCGCTTGCGCTTCAGGGAATGCAAGTGCTCGCCCACCCTTCAAACCTCGTCCTACCCCATTGTCAAAGTGCGATGATTACGCGCTGCTTAGAAAACAGAATCTTTGCAATAACCGCAAATAGAATAGGAAACGAGCTTAGAGGAGGTGATGAATTTAGTTTTACGGGGAAGAGTCAAATTACTTCTTGGAATGGAAAAACTCTTACCACTGCAAGTGAAGACAAAGTCGAGGTAGGAATTATAGAAATCGATGAAAAAGAGGCCAACAACAAGCAAATCAATGCTTTTAATGATCTAATTAAAAACAGAAGGTCAAACTTATATGACCTTTAAGTACATTTCAATCAAAAAATTAATGATACAGTCTTATAAAAGAAAACATAAATTAGAAAAAAAGTATGATACGATCGTCATTGGATCTGGTATTGGGGGACTCACGGCAGCTGCTTTATTGGCTAAAGAAGGAGAAAAGGTTCTTATATTAGAAAGACATTATACAGCGGGTGGTTTTACGCATGTTTTTAAGAGAAAAGGATATGAATGGGATGTAGGAATTCATTACATCGGAGAAGTGCAAAGACCGAACAGCGCCATCAAAAAAATCTTTGATTATATCACTAATGGTAAATTAGAATGGGCAGATATGGGCGAAGTTTATGATCGCATTATCATTGGAAAAAAAACCTATGATTTTGTAAAAGGAGTTGATAATTTTCAAAAAAAAATATTTGAATATTTTCCAGTAGAAAAAGAAGCGATTAAAAAATATATAGAACTTATTTTTCTTTCTAACAAATCCATGGGTAAGTTTTATAGCGCCAAAGCCCTTCCAGCTATTGTGAATTTTTTTATGGGTAGGCGAATGCGAAAAGACTATTTAAAATATGCCGATCAGACAACTCAAGAAGTTTTAGAGTCCATCACTGATAATCAGGAATTAATAAAAGTCTTGACCGGCCAATATGGGGACTATGGTTTGCCCCCAAGACAAAGTAGTTTTGCGATGCATGCATCGGTTGTCAAACACTATTTTAGTGGTGGAAGCTTTCCGGTGGGAGGGTCTTCTCAGATATTAAAAACCATTGACCCTATCATTGAAGCTGCTTCAGGAACAATTTTGACTAATGCCGAGGTGCAACAAGTCATCATTGAAAACAATCAGGCAATAGGAGTAAAAATGAAAGATGGAAAAAGTTTTTATGCTGAAAAAATTATTAGCGGGACTGGTGTTTTTAATACCTATGAAAAACTGATTCCAGAGCAAATTGTAGAAAAACATCAGCTCAGAAAACAGCTTAAAAAAATCAATCCCTCTGTTGCTCATGTCAGTCTTTATATTGGTTTAAACGGAAGCCCAGAGGAATTAAAACTACCAAAAAGTAACTTTTGGATTTATCCTGAGAAAGGAGATCATGATGAATGTGTAGCCAATTATTTAAAGGACAATCAAGCCCCTTTTCCTGTAGTATATATTTCCTTTCCTTCGGCTAAAGACCCCACTTGGTCTGAACGTTATCCAAATAAAAGTACGATAGACATCATTACACTACTCCCCTACGAATTGGTTGCAAAATGGCAAGGTTCAAAATGGATGAAACGCGGTGCTGAATACGAAGCTTTTAAAGAAAAAATAAGTACCCGTTTGCTTGAAGCACTATTTATTCAACTTCCCCACCTGAAAAACAAAATTGATGTCTACGAACTTTCTACGCCTTTGACAACACAAAATTTCGTGAATTATACGAAAGGTGAAATCTATGGCATTGATCATACCCCCCAACGTTTTAGACAGAAATTCTTAAAACCTCGAACTCCAATCAAAAACTTCTACCTGACTGGCCAAGACATCGTAACCGCAGGAGTTGGAGGCGCGCTGTTTTCGGGTGTAATAACTGCCTCCTTGTTAAAGGGTAAGAACTTGATGCAAAAAATTTCCATTTCAAAATAAATTTGATTTTACAGCAAATAATCTGTTGAAACAAAATTAGATTCCTTTGAATTTAATAAATTTTCCAAAATCTCATTGTTGTAAGGATTGTCCTTAGAAGCAACAAAAGTTCTTATAGAAAAAGAACGCAGTGCATCAAAAACGCTTAAGGTTCCAACAGCAGAGTTCTTTCTTCCAGCAAATGGATAAACGTCTGGGCCTCGTTGACAAGCACTGTTTAGATTCACACGACAAACCAAGTTCGATAAAATATCGATCAGTGGTCCGATTTTTCTTACATCTCTTCCGAAAAGACTCACTTGCTGACCATAGTCTGAAGCTGCCATCGCATCCAAAGGCTCGTTAATATCTTTATAGGCAATGATTGGTATTACAGGACCAAATTGTTCTTCTTTGTAAACATTCATGCTCTCATCAACGGGATAAAGCACTGCAGGGTAAGAGTAATTTACGGACTGTTGGCCGCCCTTTTTGTTCATGACTTTGGCGCCTTTTGAAACCGCATCATCAATAAGTCCTTTAATGTAGGCTGGTTTTGAAGGTTCAGGAAGTGGGGTTAAAAAAGAACCTTCTTCCCATGGTAAACCGTATTTCAAAGCATCAACAGCAGCAGAAAACTTAGTGTTAAATTCATCAACTAAAGATTCGTGTACATAGAGCACTTTCAGTGCAGTACACCGTTGTCCGTTAAATGATAAAGTTCCTGAAATGCATTCTTTGATGGTATGATCTAAATCAGCATCAGGAAGAATAATTCCCGGGTTCTTAGCCTCCAAACCTAAAACTAATCTCAATTTATTTTTTCTAGGGTGCTCATCTTGTAAAGCAACTGCTGAGGTACTGTGTCCAATTAAGGCCAACACATCTATAACTCCAGTTTTCATAATCGGCTGAGCTATTTTTCTACCTCTACCAAAAACAATATTGACAACTCCGGCTGGAAAACTCTCTTGGAATGCTTTCAGTAACGGAGTAATTAGTAATACACCATGTTTCGCAGGTTTAAATATGGCTGTATTCCCCATAATAATCGCAGGAATTAATAGACAAAAGGTCTCATTCAGTGGATAGTTGTAAGGCCCTAAACAAAGTACTACTCCTAGTGGACCACGACGAATATGTGCATGGATTCCTCCTTCTTTTTCAAACTTCGCACTCCGATGATCAAGTTTTTTATAAGCTTCTACGGTATCATAGATGTAATCAATAGTACGATCAAATTCCTTTTGTGAGTCCCCTAAGGATTTCCCGATTTCCCACATTAAAAGTTTTACGACCTCCTCGCGATGTTCTTTCATTTTACCTGCAAATTTTTCTAAACAGGTCAAACGTTCTTTGACTTTCATGGTCGGCCAAAGCCCTTTACCACGATCAAATGCTTTATTTGCTGCTTCCATTGCTTCTAAAGCAGTTTCAGACTCCATATCAGGAATTGTTCCCAAGAATGTTGGAGCCATTTCTCCCGACTCGTTTTCTGTCTGAATCGATGAAAAAACTTCAGAAGAAGGTCCTTTCCATGATTTGATTTCTCCATTAACCAAATAATCCTTTGAATGAATAGGAGTAACTTGAAACTGTTTTGGGACTTGATTCATTTTCATTGTCATAAGCTTATAAATAAAAAAGAAAACAGGTGTTAAGCCCTGTTTTCTCAATTCAAAATTTCGTTTTTCCGACTGTAATATAATAAAATACAATCATTAGCATTAGGTTATATAATTTTTTTCATGTCAGTCATCGACTCTCTTAATTCATAACCAATCATCTCAACTGGATGGTAACGAATGATTTCGTTAACATCAATTAAGTCACGATTATCAACACCATTACCTTTTCCTTTGGCAAAATCGGCTCCAATAACATCAGTATCTATGCCTTTCATAAAGTCTTCCAAAAGAGGTTTCGCAGCATGATCGAAAAGATAACAGCCATATTCGGCAGTATCAGAAATGACTCGGTTCATTTCAAATAGTTTTTTTCTTGCAATTGTATTCGCAATTAATGGTGTTTCGTGCAAAGACTCATAATAGGCTGACTCTTCTTTAATCCCAGCAGCAACCATCGTGTCAAAAGCCAATTCAACTCCAGCGCGAACAAAAGCAACCATCAATACCCCGTGATCAAAATATTCCTGATCTGATATTTCTTTATCTGTAACTACCGTCTTTTCGAAAGCTGTTTCGCCAGTAGCGGCTCTCCAAGTCAATAGGTTTTTATCATCATTGGCCCAATCTTCCATCATGGTTTTAGAAAAGTGGCCTGACATAATATCGTCCATATGCTTCTGAAATAAAGGAGCAAGGATTTGTTTTAACTCTTCCGAAAGTTCGAAAGCCTTGATTTTAGCAGGGTTAGAAAGGCGATCCATCATGTTTGTAATACCACCGTGTTTTAGTGCTTCGGTGATGGTCTCCCAACCGTATTGGATTAGTTTAGCAGCGTAAGCAGGATCTATTCCTTTCTCAACCATTTTATCAAAAGAAAGAATTGAGCCTGTTTGTAGAACACCACAAAGTATGGTTTGTTCTCCCATTAAATCTGACTTAACTTCAGCTACAAAAGAAGATTCTAAAACACCTGCGCGATGACCTCCCGTTGCAACAGCATAAGCTTTTGCATATTCGAACCCATGATCCTGAGGGTCATTCTCTGGATGAACAGCGATCAATGTGGGCACTCCAAAACCTCTTAAATATTCTTCTCTTACTTCAGAACCAGGACATTTGGGTGCAACCATGATTACGGTCAAATCCTCCCTAATAGTCATTCCTTCCTCAACGATATTAAATCCATGGGAATAAGAAAGTGTAGCACCTTGTTTCATTAAAGGAACAATTGCTTTAACCACTGGAGTGTGATTTTTGTCTGGCGTTAAATTGATCACAAGATCTGCGCTAGGAATCATTTCTTCATAGGTTCCAACAGAAAACTTGTTATCTACTGCGTTCTGGTATGAAGCTCTTTTTTGATCAATTGCCTCCTTACGAAGGGTATAACTGATGTCAAGACCCGAGTCACGCATGTTTAACCCCTGGTTTAATCCCTGAGCTCCGCATCCAACAATTACAATTTTTTTGCCTTTTAAGGCTTCGATACCTTTGTCGAATTCAGAAGAATCCATAAAACGACATTGAGCCAGTTGTTGTAGTTGTTCTCTTAGTGAAAGTTGATTGAAATAATTCGTCATTATTTTATTGATTTAATCGTTAATTGTCTTTTTTAAAAGTATTTAAAATATCTGATATACCCATTTTTGATTTGGTTACCGAAATTCTTCCCGAACGAACAAATTGAAGCAGTCCAAAAGGAGCCAAATCTTTACGCAGTTTTTCTGTTTCTTCACGAAAGCCTGTTTTTTCGATAACAAAAAACTCGGGAGTAACCACAACAATATTCGCATGGCTATCCTTAATCACGTTTTGGATGTGTCGCTCTTCAAAAAGTGAACTGGACTTAACTTTAAACAATGCTGATTCCTGAAAAATTGTTTCCTCATCTGTATGGTAATAAGCCTTGATAACATCAACCTGCTTTTCAATTTGCTGTATGAGTTTCTTCACCTTTTCTTCTTCTAATTCAACGACAATAACAAAGCGAAAAACATTCTTAATCTCTGAAAGAGAAGTCGAAAAGCTTTCAATATTAATGTGTCGTTTTAAAAATATAGCTGAAATTCGGTTTAACAAACCGACATTGTTTTCAGAATAGATTGATATGGTGTAAGTGTTGTTGTTTTTCACAATATAATTAATTAAGACGTATTTCTGAGACTGATGCACCAGTTGGAATCATCGGAAAAACATTAGCTTCTTTCTCAACACATATTTCTAAAAAATAAGGTTTCTCCGAAGCGATCATTTCCGCAACAGCAGCATCAAGGTCTTCTCTTTTGTCAACTTTTTTAGCCTCCAAATTATAGCCTTTTGCAATGGCCACAAAATTAGGGTTTACCATTTCAGTGGAAGCATATCTTTTTTCAAAAAACAGCTGTTGCCATTGTCTTACCATTCCGAGGAAATCATTGTTTAGAACAACAATTTTAACTGCAGTTTGAGTTTGAAAAATGGTTCCCAGCTCTTGAATCGTCATCTGATAACCTCCATCACCAATCACGGCAACGACTTCTCTTTCAGGTGCTCCCATTTTTGCTCCTAGGGCTGCTGGAAGGGCAAAGCCCATTGTTCCAAGACCTCCAGAAGTCACGTTACTCTTAGATCGAACAAATTCTGCATATCGACAGGCAACCATTTGATGTTGCCCTACATCCGTAACGATCACAGCATCCCCTTTGGTATGTTTGTTTATTGCCATTATGGCCTCTCCCATGGTCAATCCTTCTTTTGTAGGATTAAGGTCTTTGTCTATAACCTTTTCCACTTCAATTTTCATGAAATCATCAAAACGACTGATCCATTTTTCATGGGTGTTTTTTCTTATCAAAGATAAAATTGTAGCCAAGCTGTCTTTACAACTTCCCATTACTGGAATGTCTGCTTTTACATTTTTGTTTATCTCAGAAGGGTCTATTTCAAAATGAATGACTTTGGCTTGCTTTGCATAAGTACTAAGATCTCCAGTTACTCGATCGTCAAAACGCATCCCGATGGCGATTAACAAATCACATTCGTTGGTAAGCATATTTGGCCCATAATTCCCATGCATTCCAACCATTCCTACATTGAGTGGATGTGCCGTTGGCAAAGCAGAAAGCCCAAGAATGGTCCATGCAGCAGGAATACCAGATTTCTCAACAAAATCTTTAAACTCTTGCTCTGCATTTCCAAGAATAACTCCTTGTCCCCATATAATAAAAGGTTTTTTAGCATTATTAATTGCTTCCGCAGCTTCTGCAATAGCAGCCGGATCGATTTCTGGAACAGGTTTATAACTTCTTATTCCCGTACATTTTTCATAAGAAAAATCAAAAGTATCAAACTGGGCATCCTTCGTAATGTCTATCAAAACGGGTCCTGGACGACCTGAACGCGCAATATAAAATGCCTTAGCCATAACCGATGGAATTTCACTCGCCTTCGTTATTTGGCAATTCCATTTCGTTACTGGTGTTGAAATACCAATAATATCAGTTTCTTGAAAAGCATCAGAACCCAATAAATGAGACCCTACTTGTCCCGTGATACATACCATCGGTGTAGAATCTATTTGAGCATCAGCAATTCCGGTGACCAAGTTGGTTGCACCAGGGCCAGATGTAGCCATGGCTACTCCCACTTTACCTGAAGTTCGAGCAAATCCTTGAGCTGCATGAGTTGCTCCTTGTTCGTGTCTCGTTAAAACATGCTGAAGCTCCTCTTGAAACTTATACAATTCATCGTAGATGGGCATAATTGCTCCCCCAGGATAACCGTAAATCAAGTCAACCCCTTCTGCCAAAAGACAGCGGATAACTGCTTCAGCTCCGCTTATTTTGATTCCCTTCGTTGGATTTTCCGAAATTTTATTCTCCGTTGTTTTCATTATTATTCGGTATCAGTAACACAACCTTCTGAAGCTGTAGCCACACTTTTAATGTATTTAAATAATACTCCCTTAGTAAATTTATATGCTGGTTGTACCCATTTGGTTTTCCTATTTTCAATCTCAGAATCAGACAAATCAACACTCAAAGTATTGGTTTCGGCATCAATCGTAATAACATCCCCATCTTCCAAAAGTCCGATCGAACCTCCTTCTTGTGCTTCAGGAACAATGTGTCCTACGACAAATCCGTGAGTTCCCCCTGAAAATCTACCATCCGTAATAAGCGCGACATCTTTTCCAAGACCCGCACCCATAATTGCAGCTGTAGGTTTCAACATTTCCGGCATCCCCGGGCCTCCTTTTGGTCCTTCATAACGAATGACTACCACATCGCCTTTCTTTACTTTTCCTGCACGGATTCCGTCATTGGCCTCATATTCTCCATTGAAAACTCTGGCAGGACCAACAAAACGCAAACCTTCCTTACCTGTTATTTTAGCAACCGAGCCTCCCGTGGCTATATTTCCTTTTAAAATTCTTATGTGTCCCGTTGCTTTGATCGGATTGTCAAGAGGTCTAAACAGGTCTTGATTTTCTTTTAAGCTGGGCACCAATGCCAAATTCTCAGCAAGGGTCTTACCTGTAACAGTTAAACAATCGCCATGTAGCATATCATTCTCAAGCATAAACTTCAATACTGCTGGAACTCCTCCGATGTTATGAAGGTCTTTCATCAAGTATTTTCCACTTGGCTTTAAGTCGGCCAAAAATGGAGTCGTATCACTTATTCTTTGAAAATCATCAATGGTCAAATCAATATCAGCTGCTTTGGCTATGGCCAGAAAATGCAATACTGCATTTGTAGACCCTCCTAATACTGTGATCAAACGCAATGCGTTTTCCAATGATTTTTTTGTAACAATATCAAGGGGTTTGATGTCCTTTTCCAACAGGTTTTTCATCGCAGGCCCCAAAGCCTTACATTCTTCTATTTTCTGGTCACTTACAGCTGGGTTTGACGAGTTGTATGGCAATGCCATCCCAAGTACTTCTATTGCAGAAGCCATAGTGTTTGCTGTGTACATTCCACCGCAAGCACCTGCTCCAGGGCATGCGTTACGAATAACCTCTTTATATTCTTTTTCGTCAATAACACCAGCTACTTTTTCTCCCCATGCTTCGAAGGCCGAAACAACATCAAGCTCTTTGTCTTTATGACAACCAGCAGCAATGGTTCCACCGTAAACCAATATGGAAGGACGATTAAGACGAAGCATCGCAATTAGAGCACCTGGCATATTTTTGTCACAGCCCACTACCGTAACAACTCCATCATATGACATGGCCTGCACCACGGTTTCAATCGAATCCGCAATAATGTCCCTTGAAGGCAGCGAAAATCGCATGCCAGGAGTTCCCATGGAAATCCCATCACTAACGCCAATGGTATTAAAAATTAAACCCAACATATCATGAGGGGCCATGCCCGCTTTCACATGAACCGAAAGATCATTCAGGTGCATGTTACAAGGATTTCCTTCATAGCCCGTGCTTGCAATTCCTATCAAAGGTTTTTTAAAGTCCTCATCGGTCATTCCGATTGCATGTAACATCGCTTGCGCAGCAGGCTGTGTGGTATCTTGCGTAACTCTTTTACTGAATTTATTAAGCTCCATTCTATTAATTTGCTACAAATTTAATTTGAGTCAATAAATAAGTGTTTATTAATATGTTATTATACATTATGTTCAAAACAAAACAAGCTTATTCAATCAATTGATTTATAACGTTTTAATTAGTTTTTAACCACACATTCAAAGAATAAAATTTTCTAAGAAATTCGATTAGATTATCTTTGAGTTCAAAACAAACCCTAAATTAGAAAATAATGGAAGAAATCAACATAGAAAATACCGTCGATTTAATACATAAGAATCAAGCTGTGTTTTTTTCTTCTCAAATAACTTTGTCCAGTGCTTTCCGAGTTAAAAAACTTAAAAAGCTACTCAAAACAATTGTTCAAAAGGAAAAAGAGATTCACCAAGCCCTTTTTAAAGACCTTAGAAAATCGAGCTTTGAGTCCATGACTTCTGAGACAATTTTTGTGGAAAAGGAAATAAGAAAAATGATCCAACTATTGCCCAGTTGGAGCCGGCCGCAACGTGTCCAAAGTAGTTTATTAAACTTTCCTTCTCGTGATTATATTATTCCTGAGCCTTATGGTAAAACCTTACTTATCAGTCCATGGAATTATCCTTTTCAACTGGCCATCACCCCATTGGTAGGGGCTGTTGCTGCAGGAAATACTGTGGTATTAAAACCCTCTGAATTTGCACCAAACACCGCCAAAATAATCAATGAAATAATCGCTGAAGTTTTTGAACCAGAACATGTAACCGTTCTGGAAGGAAATGTTTCAATGGCGACGGCCTTATTGAAAAAACGTTGGGATTATATCTTTTTTACTGGAAGCACTTCTGTCGGAAAAATTGTTGCAAAAGCAGCGGCTGAACACTTAACGCCAACCACTTTGGAGTTGGGAGGAAAAAGCCCTTGTGTTGTCGACGCAAGTGCCCCGATTAAGACGACCGCAAAAAGAATTGTTTGGGGAAAATTCCTCAATTGTGGGCAGACTTGTATTGCGCCTGACTTCCTTTTGGTTGATCAAAAAATTAAAGCCGAGCTTACTCAACAAATCATAAAAGAAATCCAAAAAGCCTATGGGGAAGATCAATCCCTATCTGCGGATTACGGTAGGATCATTCATGAAAAACATTTGAGTCGTTTGAAAGATTATCTTCATGGCCAAAACATTGTTTTTGGTGGTAATATAGCACAAGACTCCCTTTACTTTGGACCAACGATCGTTGATGAACCAGCGCTGGAAAGTCCTCTTATGAAAGAGGAAATTTTTGGACCCATTCTTCCTATAGTGAGCTATGAATCAGAACAGCATTTGCATGAAATCCTTGAAAATGGCGAACGTCCTTTGGCGTTTTATGTGTTTTCAAAAAAGAACAAATTCGTCAACAGCTTGTTTAGCAAGTATTCTTTTGGCGGCGGAGTCGCCAATGACTCTATCATACATTTTGCCAATGATAATCTTCCTTTTGGCGGGATTGGCAACAGCGGAATGGGCGCTTATCACGGAAAACACAGCTTGGTGTTATTTACTCATAAAAAGCCTGTGGTAAAACGCAGCTTTTGGTTTGATCTACCTGGTCGCTATGCCCCCTACCCCAAGTCCTTATCTTTTCTAAAATTTTTAATTAAAAATCTTTAATGTCAGAAAAAAAAGTAAGTGAAGCCATTGCATACAGAAGATCCGTTAGGATTTTCGATGGCAAGAAAAAAGTAGATACAGGAACTGTCAAGAATTGTCTTGAGCAAGCCCACTTGGCTCCTTCCAGTAGCAACTTACAATTGTGGGAATTTCAACACATCACCTCCGAAGAAAAATGTAAACTTGTTGCAAAAACATGCTTCAACCAACCCGCTGCAAGAACTGCTCAACAATTGGTTGTTGTTGTCGTCAGGAGAGATCTTTGGCGACAAAGGGTCGCAGCCAACATTGAGTACATAAAAAATGGATTCCTCAAAAAGAACATTGTCGATCCTGATACTCAAAAGAAAGCATTAAATTACTATCAAGAGATTATCCCCCAATTATACAAAGGAGGAAATCCATTTCGTGGATTTTTGAACAAATTAGTAATGGGAATTAAAGGGCAATCCAAAACAACCTACCGGGAAGTCAACACAAGCGACTTACGCGTCGTAGGTCATAAAAGTGCTGCACTCGCCGCTCAAAATTTTATGGTCAGTATGGCCGGTCATGGTTATGACACCTGCCCCATGGAGGGGTTTGATTCCAAACAGCTCAAAAAACTACTTAAACTTCCCGCTGGTGCAGAAATAAGCATGATCATTGGTTGTGGCATCAGAAAGCCTGAAGGGGTCTATGGCGACCGTTTTCGCATTCCTTTTGAAAAAGTTTACAAAGAATTATAATAGCTGAAAAGGAATTCTTCTTAAACCAGTATCCGAAGAGTATTTTTTCAATAGGCCATAATAACAATCGACCTATTCTAAACAAATTTTAATAATAGAAAAACCACCCAAGTTGACAGGTTCATATTCTGTCATTTTGAGTGGTTTTTATTTGAAATTAGTCTTTTTGATTAATTCAGAGCAATCTGGAGTTTCATCAAAAAGGGGCAGTACTAGGATTTATTCATTTCATTTGTTAAAATAACAACTATTTCTGTATGTAAATCCAACCCTGCATATCTACTTTTCCATCTGCATCTAGATCAATGGTGTAGAAATAAGGCCCAGAAGGCAGTAGGTCTGCGTTGCCTTCAAAATTTCCTCTCCAGTCATTGTTGTATCCATTTAAGGCGCGGTAGACTTCTCTTCCCAAACGGTTG
>Ga0129324_10001240_pt1 | contig 16717 bp, 13 predicted proteins | sample CPBDNA_7_FD_96879 | JGI IMG/M metagenome (GOLD analysis project Ga0129324, IMG submission 96879) | Freshwater to marine salinity gradient microbial communities from Chesapeake Bay, USA - CPBay_Spr_15_0.2_DNA | ecosystem: Environmental > Aquatic > Marine > Coastal | place: USA: Chesapeake Bay... | reverse complement strand
TGTAATTTAGTTTCAACGATTGATGGCAAGCCATTAAATATCAAGGTAACTGCTGATGATTCAGATGCTGCTAAAAAATTCTTAGAAACATGCAAAAATCCTTACAATGAGATTTTTGAAAAAGATGCGACTGCGTTGAAGAAATTAGGTAAAAGAGCCTATAACTATAACAACTGTACTGGCTGTCACGGTGGTAAATTAGAAGGTGTGATGGCTCCTGGTTTGAAAAAACAACCTGTTGGTGGACAAAGCCAATGGGATAATCAATGGGTATATCCAAAGAATGCAACAGACAAAGGTATGTTTGAAACCATTGCTGGTGGTACTCCTGGTAAATCAGGTAAAGGTGTTATGTTTAAATGGCACAAACAGGTAGAAGGTCATACTGGTGATGGTTTAACAACAGATGAAATTTTGCAAGCTATTGCCTATATTCGTACGAAATATGAAGGTACTGATGGTAAACCATGGTTAGAATAATTTGACCTTGGTTTATAATTGAAGCGGTAACTAACGAACCGTTATTTAGCGCTTTAATTTTAACGGGCGTCCATAATTGTAAAAGTGAAAAGAACACACATGACAGTCGAAAATTTACATCATATCGTCATCGTTGGTGGTGGTGCAGGTGGTTTAGAGCTAGCGACCCGCTTAGGGGATAGCTTAGGTAAGAAGAAAAAAGCAGCCATCACACTGATTGATAGTAGTCGAACCCATGTTTGGAAACCATTGCTGCATGAAATTGCGGCAGGTAGCATGAATCCTGAAAAACACGAGCTTAATTACCTTGCACAAGCACATTGGCATCACTTTAAATTCCGATTAGGGCGTATGAATGGCTTAAACCGAGAGAAGAAAGAAGTGTTATTAGCGCCTTATCACGATGAAGATGGATTTGAAGTCATATCAGCACGTAGCATTCCTTATGATAGTTTGGTGATTGCTGTTGGTAGTACAACCAATGATTTTGGTGTTAAGGGAGCGCTTGAACATTCTATTGCTCTAGACACTCAAAACCAAGCAGAACGTTTTCATCGTAAGTTGCATAACTCATTAGTCCGTGCTCAAACGCAGACCACACCAATAGGAGAGGGGCAGCTTAATGTGGCCATTGTTGGTGCAGGTGCAACAGGTGTTGAATTGGCAGCTGAGTTACATAATACAACTCGAGAACTAGCGGCTTATGGGTTGGATAACATTAATGCTGAAAAAGACGTCAAGATAACAATCATTGAGGCCAGTAATCAGGTTTTGCCTGCCTTGCCTTCACAACTAGCCAATTCAGTTACGCTTGAGTTAAACAAGTTAGGCGTTCAAGTGAATACAGGTGAGCGCGTCACCGAGGTGACAGAAAAGGGGGTGTATACTCACAGCGGAAAGTTTATTCCTTCTGCACTTGTGGTGTGGGCTGCAGGCATTAAAGCCCCCAATTTTCTTAAAAATATTGATGGTTTAGAAACAAATAGTATTAATCAACTGGTTGTACATCAAACTTTACAAACCACATTGGATGCTAACATTTTTGCGTTCGGTGATTGTGCCGCTTGTCCTTGGGAAGGACACACTGGCAATGTGCCGCCAAGAGCTCAGGCTGCACATCAACAAGCTTCCTTATTGATTAGAACCATGAAGCAGCGTGTTTTAGGTAAGTCGAAATTGCCAATCTACAAATATACAGATTATGGCTCATTGGTGAACTTAGGCAGATATACAACAGTAGGTAGTCTGATGGGTGCCGTTTCTGGAGGGTCTATGTATATAGAGGGTTTGATTGCGCGTGTTATGTATCGCTCTCTATACCAAATGCATTTAGTAGCCTTACATGGATTCTTTTCTGTGATGTTGCAGTCCTTAGGTAGGTTTATCTCTCGACGAACAGAGCCACAAGTAAAGTTGCATTAACGAGTGTGCCAGCACCTGAGTATCTACTTAATGTGTTGGTCGTTATGAAGAAATAATCATCTTCCGGTAAACGTGATTAATGATGCTCATACTAATGATGATAAATAGACCAAATATCGCTGTTATTGCATTAATTGGTACATTATTCTTTACCATTAATAAGTAGCAGCCGAGCATAATAAGAATACCAATATGCTCATTAAAATTTTGTACTGCAATTGAGTGTCCAGCACCGATTAAGAGATGGCCTCTATGCTGGAGTAGTGCATTAAGGGGTACAACAAAGAAGCCACTTAATGTGCCAATAACGAATAATAAGAATCCAGCCATCAGCCAATGCGTAACAAAGACCATTGCAATAACAAGCAAGCCCATCATAATGCCGGCGGGCAGTACTTTTATCGATTTTTCTAAGCTGATGAAGCGCGATGCAATGACAGCACCAACTGCAATGCCAACAGCAACCATTGCAATCAATTGTGTTGATTGTTCTATATTAAAGTTTAAGATAACTGCTGCCCAAGCCAATACAACTAGCCTAAGTGTTGCCCCTGCACCCCAAAATAAGGTGGTCACGGCTAAAGAAACTTGACCAAGAGGGTCTTTCCATAAAATGATAAAAGCATGAAGAAAATCTTTTAGAATATAGAAAAGGCTTTTTTGCTCAAGTTTGTGATCGATAGGCAGTTTAGGGATAAAGTAGTTGAAAATTGCGGCAAATAAATAGAGGGCAGCAATCAGCCACATAGCAAGTTGTAGGTTGCTGCTAGCTAACACTCCCCCAAGAATAGCGCCAAAAATAATCGCAATGACGGTAGAGCTTTCCATCCAGCCATTCGCTACCACAAGCTGATTGCTTGGTAGGAGCTCAGATAGAATGCCGTATTTGGCTGGCGAATATGCGGCAGCACCGATGCCCACGATGCCATAAGCATATAAAGGCGGTATGCCGAAAATCATGGCGGCACAACCTGCTACTTTAATCATGTTGGAAGCGAACATCACGTCCCCTTTTGGGAATGCGTCAGCAATTGAACCTACAAAAGGTGCTAATAGGATATAAGAAATAACAAAAAACTGTTGCAATAATGGCGTATGCCATTCGGGTGCGTTTATTGTCGCTAATAAGGCAATAGCTGCGAACAATAAAGCATTGTCGGCTAGTGCTGATAGGAATTGTGCAATTAAAAGAATATAGAATTTTTTAGTCATAAAGACTACTCGTACCTGAAAAATGGCATGGTGCTAAATTAGCATGCTTATAAAACTTCAGCAGCAAAGTCAGCCAAGCGAGAGCGTTCACCTCGTATAAGTGTCATGTGACCATTATGTGGCCAGTCTTTAAAACGATCGACTACATAAGTTAAGCCAGAACTGCCTTCAGTTAAGTAAGGCGTATCAATTTGTTCGATATTCCCTAAGCAAACTACTTTGGTGCCAGGACCAGCACGCGTAATCAGGGTTTTCATTTGTTTTGGTGTTAAGTTTTGCGCTTCATCAATAATCAAGAACTTATTTAAGAAAGTGCGACCACGCATAAAGTTTAGCGATTTGACTTTAATGCGTGTGCGAATTAAATCTTGTGTTGCCGCACGCCCCCAATCACCAGCATCTTCATCCGTTTTATTCAGCACGTCTAGATTATCTTCTAATGCACCCATCCAAGGTGCCATTTTTTCTTCTTCTGTGCCTGGTAGAAAGCCAATGTCTTCACCAACAGGGACGGTGACACGCGTCATGATGATTTCTGAATAGGTTTTTTTGTCTAGTGTTTGGGTTAATGCGGCCGCTAAGGTTAGCAAGGTTTTACCAGTTCCAGCTTGGCCTAGCAGTGTCACAAAATCCACTTCAGGATCCATCAATAAATTCAATGCAAAATTTTGTTCACGGTTTCGAGCAGTGATACCCCAAATATTATGTTTCGGTTGTGAATAGTCTTGGATGACTTGTAGCACTGCAGCGTTATCTTCAATTTTACGGACAATTGCGTGGAACGGTTTCTCATAGTCGTAATAAATAAATTCGTTAATCAGGAGGCTGCTGACTAAAGGACCTGAAACGCGGTAATACATATTGCCAGAATCTTGCCAGGACTCTATGTCTTGACTATGGTTTTCCCAGAAGTCTTCTGGTAGTTCTTTACTCCCACTGTAGAGTAAATCGGAGTCTTCTAAAACTTTATCATTGAAGTAGTCCTCTGCAGCCAGACCCATCGCGCGCGCCTTGATGCGGATGTTGATGTCTTTGCTGACCAACACGACTTCACGTTCGGTGTGTTGTTTATGTAGATTTAATACCACACTAATAATTTGATTGTCTGGCTTGTTTCCAGCTAGACCAGGGATGTCTATGTTCACCTGATTGGTCTGAAGAAACAATCGTCCCGTCACATGCCGATTGCCTTGAATGGAAAGCGGACAGCCTTTTTCTAAATCAATTAAATCAGTGCCTACAATTTCTTCTAGGTAACGACTTGCCTGTCTAGCATTGCGTGCAACTTCCGTTAACCCTTTTTTATTGTTATCCAGCTCCTCCAGTGTCACCATTGGTAAAAAAATGTCGTGTTCTTCAAATCGAAAAAGTGATGACGGGTCGTGCATCAGTACATTCGTATCGAGTACAAACAGTTTTGCGTTTGGTGAATGCTGTTTTGACATGAGTTTTTGGATATTAACTGAAATAATTAAATGGATTGAGCGAATGCCAATACGGCTTCCACATGGACATCGACTTTGACTTTACGCCACTCTTTAACAAGAATACCTTCTTTGTTGATGAAAAAAGTGCTTCGTTCAATACCGCGAACCTGTTTACCATACATATTTTTCATTTTAATGACATCGAAAAGATTGCAAGCTATTTCGTCTACATCTGAAATTAGATCGAATGGGAAGCTGAATTTGGCTTTAAAATTTTCATGTGACTTAAGACTATCTCTAGAGACACCAAAAACAACCGCATCAGCAGTTTCAAACGCATGATAGTGATCTCTAAACTGCGTACTTTCTATTGTGCAACCAGGCGTTGCATCTTTAGGGTAAAAATAGATAATCAGATTTTTACCGATATAATCTGAGGGCTTGAAAGAAAGGCTGCTGGTTGCAGGAAGTTCAAAATCTGGAACAGGTTGATTAAGCATAAATATAGTTATTTTGAGATTGATAAATTGTTGAAAGTAGTCATTAATTGTTTTGATTGTTTTTATTGCAGACAGTTCTATTGTTGTAAAAATTAACAATTAAAGCAAGTATAATCGTCATCATTTTATGAGGATTATTTTGGATGAGGCATCATTCACATCAGCAATTTATTGCGGAAATGTTAATGTAATTCTTGTTCCAGTTGGTTCTGCTGCATCAAATCTCATCGTCCCGTTTAATACTTCACATGCTTTGAACGCAAAAGGAATGCCTAACCCAGTACCAAACCTTTTGGTTGATTTTCCAGGCCTATGGGCATTAGGAATAGGTGTAAAAGGCATGCCACTTCCTTGATCAATGAGACTAATGGTTAATTTTTCTTGTTTGAGGCGAGCAATAATCTTGATTTGTGTGTTGCGTGGTGATGCTTCAATTGCGTTGAGAATTAGATTGTAAAAAACCTGTTCCAATAGATGCTCATCCGTCAGCATAGGTTGTTGCTCTGGCAAGATGTCAATCAATACGTTGATATTTTTTTCTTGCAATTTCTGCTGGAGTGGAACAAGTGCGCTTTCAATAATTTTTTTAAACAGAGCGCTACTGAGCGCTGGTTTAACAGGGTGCAAGTAGGCGAGTAAAGAGGTTGTCCAACGCTCTAGTCTATCAACTGTACTCATAATGCCGTCAATTGACTCTTGTGTTTCTTTGTCGCTCTCATTCACATCAATAACTTGCGCCATTGCTCGGATACTCGCTAAGGGATTGCGAATATTATGTGCGAGCATAGGAGCCAGTAAACCTAGTGCCGCTTGTTTTTCGGTGCGGACTAAAGCGTCTTGGCTTTGCGTTAAATCATCTGCCATTTTGTTGATTTCTTGCGCTAGAATAGACAGCTCTGCCGCGCCTGCACTGGGTACTTGATGTTGTAAATTGCCAGCGCTGATTTCTCTTGTTGCTTCTACCATGTCATGAATGGGTTTAACAATGGCGCGCATTAGGAAGGTGCGCGAGATAATCAACAGCAGGCCAGCCAGCAAAACGGGGATACTTAATATAATGATAGAGGTTTGTTTCGCGTCTTGTTGTCCCATCCTCAATTCGTTTTGTTTCAAAGTGAGCAAGTTTTCTGCATGTTTAGAGACTGTTTCATATCGGCTAAAAATACCTGTTTCCATGTCTTGGTAGAGTGCTTTGCGGGATTCATTGTTCGGGCTAGATTGATATTGATAAAACATATCTGGTGCTTCGTCAGCAAATGCTTGATAGTTTTCTTTTAAGTCTGAAATCGCCTTTTGTTCTTCAGCGCCAACGGCTAGGTTTTCTAAGGTTTGGAAATGAAGCAGGATGGAATTTGTGTAACTTTTATATTCTTCTTTTGCATTTTGGTCATGTAACAAAAAAGCATCAAACAACTCTTTCATTTGACGATATAAGTCTCCACGTGTTTGTTGGATTTCTTGCACCAATAAGTGGATCCGCTGCGACTCTTTTGCTGACTTTTCCCACAACTGAATGCCAAATATACCGCCCATTACAGCGAGCATGATTAGTGCGATAAAAATTAATTCAAGGGCTAACAGCAGGTCTCTAAGGGACCTGGTTTTGGCTGTGTGTTTATCCATTCGCTAATTTGAAAGCAACAGGAACAGAAATATTAAATGTGCGTCCTTGAAGCAATCTTGGAGGAGGTGGAAAGGGTGATGCTTTTTTAACCATTTCTAATGCACGATTGTCCAATGCGTCATAGCCGCTACTTTGGCTAATCGTTGCTGAAGTAACATTTCCGTTGCTGTCAATGCTGAGTGCTAACAAGGTTGTACCTTCCCATCCTCTTCTTTCTGCGATTTTTGGATACGATTTATATTTAGCGATTGTGCGCCCCAATAGGTTGCCATAAACATTTCTTGCATGATCAATATCAGCTTGGCTTGGCCCAGGTGGTGGCGGTGGCGGTGGCGACTCAATCTTTACGGGTTGAACTGGTGTAACCAACTCTGGCGTCCGCTCAACGGTTGGCGCTACAGCAATGATGTCATTAATCACTGGCGGCGTCACTTCCGATTGCTCAACTGGTGGCGCTAACTGTTCAACGGCTTTCGGCTGAATAATCGGTTTTGGTTTTTTTTTAACAGGTTTAGGCTTTGGAGGGGTTGGCGTATCAAGTGGAAGTGGTGGCTCAGCAACAGCTGGCGCTGGCGGTGTTGGTTTACGTAACTCAATTTTTAATATTTGTGGTTCTTCTTTTTCATTCTCAAAATGAAATTCGGGTACAACTAGCACAATTAACAGATGAAGCATTACTGAAGCGGTTATAGCCCAAAGCAAGCCCTTTTCATCAATCCTGAATGTGTAAGTTGAAAGTTGCAAAATCATTTAATTAGTTAAAGATAAGCCTTTGATTATACTATGGCTTACTAAAGATTGGTAAGGCCTGATTTTGGCTGATAGAAGCCATCAGGATAATATTATGTTAAATAGTCACTTGTAAATTTGTACTTTCACGATAGCGCCAGGATTACAATGCCCAGTGTCTTCATCGAGCACAATAAAACAATTTGCTTGGCTCATGCTACTCAATATGCCAGAACCTTGATTCGCAAGTGGTTTGACTTTCCATACCCCATTTTCTTCGAATAGAGTACCACGCTGGAACTCTGTACGTCCTTTTGCTTTTTTAATCGACTCAGTACATTCCACCTGGAAGACTGGGCTGGGTAGAACATTGTTTCCCATTAGTGTAAGTAGTGCCTGACGGACGAACTGATAAAAGGTCACCATGGTTGAAACGGGGTTGCCAGGCAAACCAAAATAATGGGCATTTCGTACTTTGCCGTAAGCAAGCGGTCGACCTGGCTTCATATTAATTTTCCAGAATAATACTTCCCCATGTTTCCTGAGAAGTGACTTCATGTAGTCAGCCTCACCAACCGAAACCCCGCCGCTGGTCAATACGACATCATGCGCACCAGCTGCTTTCAGAAGGGTTGCTTCGAGCAATGCTGGTTGGTCTGGAACGACACCTAAATCGGTAATCAAAACCTTTAACTCGCTTAACATGCCGTAAATGGTGTAACGATTGCTGTCATAAATTTGACCCTCTTCAAGTGATTTTCCTAGACTAACCAACTCATCACCTGTGCTAAAGAAAGCCACTTTTAGTTGTCGATTAACCATAACATCGGCAATCCCTAAGGAGGCTAATAAGCCTAAATCTGCTGCTTGAATCTGATGACCCTTGCAAAGAACAGTTTCGCCACGTTTTAAGTCTTCACCTGCTAAACGCACGTTCGACCCCTTAGTTGGCGCATCCTCTAATACATTAATGTAATCACCTTTGTTGACGGTTTTTTCTTGCATGATGACGGTGTCAGCCCCTTTGGGTATCACAGCCCCAGTCATGATTTTGACGCATTCACTCGGCTTTACTTCTCCATCAAATGGTCTCCCCGCAAAAGCAGTGCCAATGATTTTAATCATTTTAATACCTTCACTGTACTTAAACGCATACCCATCCATTGCGCTATTGTTATGGTTAGGGACGTGCTGAGGCGATACAATATTTTCAGCAAGGATGCGATGTAAACTCTCTCGGATTGGGCTGCGTTCTGTTTGAGCAACAGGGGTTAAGAATTGTTGAATGAAGGTGCGAGCTTGTGTGACAGACATGGCATTTGGGTCATAATCGTCCATACAACTTGGATGATTAGCGAGTTGCGATAGGGTTATTTTAGTCATGATATTGTTTTATCCATTGCATTATAAAAGTACAGACTGCTGCGGTGTCGTTCAGTGCCAATTGTGGCTTAGTGCATTTGATTATTTCATCAGAGGCCACCGCAATAATATTAGCATCTTGCTCTGCTAGTAAAGGTAGACCAAGGCTTGGACGATAAATTTCAATCTTTGGAATGGTCGCTTGTTTGAACCCTTCAACTAGAATCAAATCGGCGTAGCGGTCATCGAGTTGTGATAACAAGGATGTTAAATTTGCCCCGCTGCAATCATCTGGGGTACGCGCCATTTCCGTCATCAAAGCCCAGCGTTTTTCCGAAGCAATTAAAGTTTGTACTGCACCTGCTTCACGAATGGTATGGCTGTCTTTTCCAGGATGGTCAATGTCAAATTTGTGATGCGCATGCTTGATGACCGATACGCGGATGTCCTGCGCCGCTAAAGCAGGGATTAACTGGGTGATGATGGTGGTTTTGCCAGCATTGCTGCCCGCAGCTATAATGCCAAGGATGGGTGTTTTAGTCATGGCTTAATTGTAAAGCCAAAGTATGCAACTCCTCAAATGTATTCACATTCACAAATGCATTGTCACAATCATCAAACAACACTTCAGTATAAATATGACTTTTTTGCCAAATGCTCACTTTACGACCGCCATGCGCAATAAAGTTTTTTAATGAACTTAACAGCGATTTTTTCATTAAGCAAAAAACTGGATGTGTAAAACCGCCACTTTTGGCGATTGCGATATCGGCGTCGTTGGCAATCAGTGATTGCATCAGTCTGCTGGCTAAATGATGAGGAATTAAAGGAGAGTCACATGGGGTTGTCAGTAAATATTCGTGTTTACATAGTTGCAAGCCAAGGCTAAATCCAGCTAAAGGACCAATAAAGTCTGCGTATTCATCTTCAAAAACTGGAAAGCCAAATAATCTGTATTGTGCAATTTCACGATTGGCATTCACCAATATTTCGTCAACTTGAGGTGATAATCGATTAATCACATGTTGGACGAACGGTTTGTTCTGTAATGTAACCAATCCTTTATCAACGCCACCCATTCTAGTGGCTTTACCCCCAGCAAGAATGATAGCTGAAACTGGTAACATCAATATCTAACCACCAGTGTGAGACATAAATCTAATTACGGCAGGCCTTGGACGCTGTAAATCAAAATCATGCCCTTTGGGTTTGATTTTCATACTATTCATAATCGCTTCAATGATTGGTGTGTCATCGTTTGGAAAAGCCCTTAATAATGGCATCAGATCAACTTTATCATCTTGGCCTAAACACAAATATAGCTCACCTTGGCATGTGATGCGAACACGATTGCAGCTTTCGCAAAAATTATGGCTGTGTGGGGAAATAAAACCAATTTTTGTCTTTGTCTTAGCTACCTGCCAGTATGCAGCTGGACCACCTGATGAATGTTTGGTTTCTAATAGTGAATACTGGCTTTGTAATTGCTTTAAGGTGGTAATATTGCTCACAAAAGTATTTTCGCGAGAGTGATTCACCTCGCCTAGTGGCATCTCTTCAATAAAACTAATATCAATCTGCTTATCAATAGCAAACTGAACCAAATCAACAGCTTCATCATCATTTATACCGCGCATTAACACCGTGTTGAGTTTGATGCCTTCAAAGCCCGTTGCAATGGCGCTATCAATACCTGCCAACACTTTGGCTAAATCGCCTGTGCGTGTAATAGATTTGAATCGTGCAGGCTGTAGGCTGTCGACTGAAATGTTAATCCGTTTGACACCCGATTTTCTTAGTGCATCAGCTTTAAATTCAAGCTGGCTGCCATTAGTAGTGAGTACTAACTCTTTTAGGCCAGTCAGTTGGCCCACTTCTTCAAATAGCCACAATGCATTTTTACGCACCAATGGCTCTCCTCCTGTAATGCGAACTTTTCTGACGCCTAAATGGACAAACACTTTAATGATCCGTGCACATTCCTCTAAACTCAAAACCTCATGTCGAGGCAAAAACGTCATATCTTCTGCCATGCAATATTGGCAGCGGAAGTCGCAGCGATCGGTAATTGACAAGCGGATGTAGTCCACTTGCCTACCAAATTGATCAACAAGAGATTGTGTTGAGTTCACCATAAGTAAAGAAGGGAAATTGGATTTAGAAATAACTCCTTATTCTATGCCATTTTTGGGGTTTAACAAGTAGAGTTTTAGGTATATGATAGCAAGTTATTTACATTTCAGTAACATTTTGGGGCATAGGCTTGGTTAATACACTTTCGAATAATGATTTGGAAAAAATCGAATCCCACATAATTGCGCACAAAGGCTTGCCAGGAGGTTTAATGCCTTTGTTGCATGCTATTCAAGACGATATTGGTTATATTCCTGAAGATGTTTATCCACAAATTGCGCAGGCGATGGCGCTGTCGGTAGCAGAAGTGCATGGATTTGTTACTTTCTATCACCATTTTAGAACCCATCCCGTTGGAGAACATATCTTGCAGGTATGTCGCGCAGAATCGTGTCAAGCCATGGGTTCGGAGCAATTAGAAGCAGACATTAAGGCTAAATTAGGTATTGATTATCATCAAACCACAGCTGATGGCAAAGTCACTCTATTACCTGTTTATTGTTTAGGGAACTGTGCTTGCTCACCAGCAGTCATGATGGATGATGATGTTTATGGACGTATGGATATGGCACAAATTACAGAATTAGTTAGCGAGGTCAGTAATGGTTAAGGTATTTGTTCCTCGTGATTCTACTGCCCTTTCTCTTGGTGCAGACAAAACCGCAAAAGCCATTCAGCTCGAAGCTGAAAAGCGTGGGATTGCCATTCAATTAATTAGAAACGGTTCTCGTGGTTTGTTCTGGGTAGAGCCAATGGTGGAAGTTGAAACAGCACAAGGGCGTGTAGCTTATGCCCCCGTTAAGCCTAAGGATGTTGCCAGTTTGTTTGACGCAGACTTTTTGAATGGTGCTAATCACGCCTTGTATCTTGGTTTAACGAATGAGATACCCTACTTAAAAAATCAACAAAGGTTAACTTTTGCGCGAGCAGGGGTTACTGACCCTGTTTCATTGGAAGATTATGTGGCGCATGACGGTTATAAAGGGCTAAAAAATGCCTTGACCATGACGCAGGAAGATATCATCAAAACAGTAACAGAATCAGGTTTGCGTGGGCGTGGTGGTGCTGCTTTCCCAACAGGCATTAAATGGAATACAGTGTTAGGCGCATCAGGCGAGCAAAAGTATATCGTCTGTAATGCGGATGAAGGTGATTCAGGGACTTACTCCGACCGCATGGTGATGGAAGACGATCCTTTTGTGTTAATTGAAGGTATGACTATTGCGGGTATCGCGGTTGGTGCAACGCAAGGCTATATTTATTTACGTAGCGAGTATCCGCATGCCTTGCATGTGTTGAACGAGGCAATTGCTAAAGCAACGCTAGCAGGTTACCTAGGCGATGATGTCTGTGGCTCTGGTCAGCGCTTCTATTTAGAAGTGCGCCGTGCAGCGGGTGCTTATGTCTGTGGTGAAGAGACCTCTTTGTTAGAAAGCTTGGAAGGTAAACGTGGTTTGGTTAGGTTTAAACCGCCATTACCAGCAATAGAAGGCTTGTTTGGAAAGCCAACGGTTGTCAATAATGTCATTAGTTTGGCGACCATCCCGATTATCTTAGATAAAGGTGCCCAGTATTATGCTGATTATGGCATGGGACGCTCGCGAGGAACGTTGCCGATTCAGTTGGCAGGTAATATCAAGCAGGGTGGATTAGTTGAACTGGCTTTTGGTGTAACCTTGAGAGAGCTGTTATATGACTATGGCGGTGGTTCAGCAAGTGGAAGACCTATTCGTGCGGTGCAAGTTGGTGGTCCCCTAGGTGCTTATTTACCTGAAAGTCAATTTGATACGCCAATGGACTACGAAGCTTTTCAAAACCTTTGGGCGGTGCTTGGTCATGGTGGTATTGTTGCCTTTGATGACACGGTGAATATGGCAAAAATGGCACGCTATGCTTTTGAATTTTGTTCGGTTGAGAGTTGTGGTAAGTGTACGCCATGTCGTATTGGGGCTGTAAGGGGTGTTGAAGTCATGGATAAGATTGCAACTGGTAAAGATCATGCAAAAAATATTCAAGTTTTGCGTGATTTGTCCGATACTATGCTGAATGGGTCTTTATGTGCTTTAGGTGGAATGACACCTTACCCAGTCATCAGTGCACTCAATCACTTTGGTGAAGATTTTGGTTTAGACAAGGGACTTAACGAGAAAGAGAGCGTCGTTTAACGGCGACTAAGGATAGCATCATGGATGATATTAAATATACTGCGGTAAAACCTAATGCCTTGAAATACGATCCTGCAAAAGATTATGGCACACCTAAAAAACAGAGTGACACTCTGGTGACGCTTAATATTGACGGTATAGAAGTCACTGTGCCAGAGGGGACATCGATTATGCACGCCGCACAGTTAGGTGGGGTGACAGTGCCAAAATTATGTGCAACCGATTCTCTTGAACCATTTGGTTCTTGTCGATTATGCTTGGTTGAGATTGAAGGTCGTCGCGGGATGCCAGCCTCCTGTACGACGCCAGTTGCGGAAGGTATTAAGGTTAAAACTCAGACTAAAGCTCTAGCTGATACACGTCGTGGCGTCATGGAACTTTACATTTCCGACCATCCTTTAGATTGCCTTACTTGCTCAGCAAATGGTGATTGTGAATTGCAAGATATGGCAGGTGCAGTCGGCTTGCGTGAAGTCCGTTACGGCTACGAAGGTGAGAATCATCTAAAAGCAGAGAAAGACGAGAGTAATCCTTACTTCACTTTTGACCCATCCAAATGTATTGTGTGCTCACGGTGTGTGCGCGCTTGTGAGGAAACACAAGGGACTTTTGCATTAACCATTCAAGCTCGTGGTTTTGAGAGTAAAGTGTCGGCGGGCAATTTAGACTTTATGGATTCAGAATGTGTCTCTTGTGGCGCTTGTGTTCAGGCGTGTCCTACAGCTACTTTGATGGAAAAAACTGTCATTGAGGCGGGTACGCCAGAGCATAAAGTGAATACGACTTGTGCGTATTGTGGCGTTGGTTGTAGTTTTGATGCAGAAATGAAAGGTGAAGAAGTTGTGCGCATGACGCCGAATAAAGACGGTGGTGCTAATCATGGACATTCTTGCGTTAAAGGCCGCTTCGCATGGGGTTATGCAACCCATCAAGACCGTATTACGACACCTATGATTCGTAAAAGTATTCATGATGAGTGGCAACAAGTGGGTTGGGATGAAGCCATTGCTTATGCCGCAAATGAAATTAAACGGATTCAAGCTAAATATGGTAAAGATGCTGTTGGAGGTATCACCTCGTCACGTTGTACGAATGAAGAAGTGTATGTCACCCAGAAGTTAGTCCGTGCTGTTTTTGGCAGTAATAATGTAGATACTTGTGCACGTGTTTGTCACAGTCCAACAGGGTATGGTTTAAAACAAACACTGGGTGAGTCTGCAGGTACGCAAACGTTTGATTCCGTGATGAAGTCCGATGTGATTTTTGTGATGGGGTCAAATCCAACGGATGCACATCCTGTATTTGGTTCACAAATGAAGCGTCGTCTACGGGAGGGTGCCAAGCTGATTATTGCTGACCCGCGTGCAATTGACTTAGTGGAGAGCTCGCCGCATATCCGCGCTGATTATCATCTAAATTTACGACCTGGTACCAATGTTGCTTTGATTTCAGCGATGGCACATGTTGTGGTGACTGAAGGACTGGTGAAAGAAGACTTCGTCAAAGAGCGATGTGAGTGGGATTCGTTCCTTGTTTGGCGAGATTTTGTAGCTAAGCCTGAGAACTCACCAGAAGCGTTGGAAAAAGAGCTCGGTGTTGATGCTGTAAAAGTGCGTGAGGCGGCACGTCTGTTTGCAACAGGCGGCAATGCTTCCATCTACTACGGTTTGGGTGTCACGGAGCACAGTCAAGGTTCAACAGCCGTTATGGGTATTGCTAACCTAGCCATGGCAACTGGAAACGTTGGTCGTGAGGGTGTGGGCGTTAATCCCATGCGTGGTCAGAACAATGTGCAGGGTTCATGCGATATGGGTTCTATGCCACATGAGTTTCCAGGTTATCGTCATGTGCAAAATGATGAGGCTCGTGCAGAGTTTGAATCTGCTTGGGGTGTAAAATTGAGCGCAGATCCAGGTTTACGTATTCCTAATATGTTAGATTTGGCTGCTGAAGGTAGCTTTAAAGCGCTTTATTGTGTAGGTGAGGATATTGCGCAGTCTGACCCCGATACACAACATGTTACGCATGCTTTAGAAAGCATGGAGTGTGTCATTGTACAAGACTTGTTTTTGAATGAAACAGCGATGTTTGCTCATGTGTTCTTCCCAGGAGCGTCATTTTTAGAGAAAAATGGCACGTTTACTAATGCAGAGCGCCGTATTTCTCCTGTTAGAAAAGTAATGACGCCTAAAAATGGCATGGAAGATTGGGAAATTACGGCTAAATTATCTGCCGCTTTGGGTTATCCAATGCAATATAACCATGCAAGTGAGATTATGGATGAAATTGCAGCGCTAACGCCAACTTTTAAAGGGGTGAGTTTTAAAAAGCTTGATGAGTTAGGTAGCATACAATGGCCATGTAATGATGAGGCTCCTTCTGGTACACCAACAATGCATGTGGATGAGTTTGTGCGAGGCAAAGGTAAGTTCTTTGTTACGCAATATATTCCAACGACTGAGAAGGTAAATGGAAAATATCCATTAATTCTGACGACGGGGCGTATTCTGAGTCAATACAATGTTGGTGCGCAATCTAGACGCACGAAAAACGTAGCTTGGCATCATGAAGATGTGATTGAGATGCACCCTCATGATGCAGAAGAGCGTGCCATTCAAGCAGGTGATTGGGTTGGCATTAGTAGTCGTTCTGGGGAAACGGTGCTGCGAGCAGTCGTCACTGAGCGTGTACAGCCAGGTGTGGTTTACACTACTTTCCATCACCCGGAATCAGGAGCAAATGTGATTACGACGGACAACACAGATTGGGCAACCAACTGCCCTGAATACAAAGTAACAGCGGTGCAGGTGAAAAAAGTAACGCAAGTTTCCGAATGGCAGAAAGAATATAAAAAATTTAGTGAGTCGCAAATTGAACTGACTGGTATATTGCCAGCCAAGCCAGCTGTTGTTGAATAAGGCGTAAATGAAAATAAGGTTCGCTCCAGATATTAGTGCGCCCTCAAATCAATATGACGTCAAGCGTTGGCATGATGGAGTGTTTTCTTCCGTCAGCGACACTTTAGCTGAAGAAGTGCCAATTGCATTAGTTTACAACGGGGTGTCACATGCAGTTATGTTGGCAACGCCGCACGATTTGGAAGATTTTGCATTGGGATTTTCGTTAACAGAAGGCATTTTGCAAGATAAAAGTGAGTTATATGGCATAGAAGTGCAGCAACAAAGCCACGGGATTGAGTTGCATTTAGCAGTTTCGAGTCAACGTTTTGCTTTGCTTAAAGAGCATAGACGTAACTTAGCAGGTCGAACTGGTTGTGGCCTCTGTGGTGCTGAAAGTTTGACGCAAGTTTTTCGTTTACCTGACCGTGATGCGAATCAACAGTTAACGGGTCAACTGAGTATGCGCAGTATTTTTAAAGCATATGATGGTATACGAACAAAACAAAGCTTACGTTTTAAAACTGGTGCGACACATGCTTGTGCGTGGGCTGATGCTGCAGGTGATATTGCTTATGTGCGGGAAGATGTAGGCAGGCACAATGCGTTAGATAAATTGATTGGTGTACTATCTAAACAAGCAATTACAGGCGGGTTTATATTAACTTCAAGTCGGGCCAGCTATGAAATGGTGCAAAAAGTAGCAATGGTTGGCTTTGATGTATTAGCTGCTATATCTGCGCCTACAGGTTTGGCAGTACGTATT
>Ga0129324_10001239_pt1 | contig 16728 bp, 17 predicted proteins | sample CPBDNA_7_FD_96879 | JGI IMG/M metagenome (GOLD analysis project Ga0129324, IMG submission 96879) | Freshwater to marine salinity gradient microbial communities from Chesapeake Bay, USA - CPBay_Spr_15_0.2_DNA | ecosystem: Environmental > Aquatic > Marine > Coastal | place: USA: Chesapeake Bay... | reverse complement strand
GCACGCTCATTGGATCCATGCTCGATTCTGGGGTATTAGGGTTCGTTGCTGCAGGCACCACGGGTGAGGGTTATGCACTCAGTTTTGATGAGCGGCGCCTAGTTCTCACCACAATTGTGGATCGAGTTGCCGGTGCGGTTCCGGTCCTTGCAGGTGTCGGTGGCATGAGCACGCACGAAGCAATGGACCAGGCGATTCTGGCGAAACGCTCGGGAGTCACCGGACTCATGCTCGCGGCGCCCGCATACTGCCTTCCCACCGAATCTGAGCTTCTCGCCCACGTCACCCATGTTGTCAAGGCCGTTGAACTTCCCACCGTTCTCTACGACTACCCCGCACGCACAGGAGTTTCCTTTACCCGCTCGGTCCTGGATTCACTGGCGAATAACGAACTCGTGATCGGAATCAAGGAGGCTTCGGGTGACTTAACTCGTATTGAGTGGCTGAGTTCTGACTTCGCGGACAACCTCGCGATTGTCTGTGGTGCGGATCTTGATTCACCAGTCTTCTTGGACGCTGGAGTGAAATGTTGGATCGGTGGGATAGCCAATTTGCTGCCCGCAGCCCATGTTGCAATGCTTGATACAACTCAGCGCTCTGAAGTATTCGCCGCGATCGCGCCGGTTCTTGGCTTCATCGAGTCTGGCAATTACAACGCAAAGATTAAAGCGGGCATGAATTTATTGGGCGCACACGTTGGAGCACCGCGTGCACCCATCGGGTCATTTGCATCGAATGAATCCGGAATGGCTGAATTGACATCCCTATTGACCAAAGCCGGAAAATGGGCTCCGACGTTCACATGAGCGCTGACATGTCGTCAGAAACGAACACGCTGATTATTGGTGGTGGGATCATCGGGGTCAGTATCGCTTCGATGCTGAGCGACCGCGAGGTAATGATTCTCGATTCAGGGGCTCCCCGTTACGGAACTTCAACGGGCAATGCCGGTCACGTTGTTGTCAGTCACGCTCAGCCATTTGCTGCACCAGGAATGTTGGGAATGGGTGTTAAATCGCTCCTCGCCTCTGACGGTGCATTTGCTTTTTCACGCCACCTGCCGGTGAATACCATCCCTTGGATCACCAAGTTCATGCACAGTTGCACCAAGAAAAATGTTGAGGAATTCACACCGGGAATTTTGTCTCTATTGCGGAAAAGCGCCGAGTTGATCAAGTCCACCGGCGTGTACACAACCACAACACCCACCTGGGAGGTTTTCACATCTCAGAAGGCGCAGCAGCAGGCCGAAAAGGAATTCGAGCACCTGAGCCATTTGGGAATTGCTGCGCGAATCGTGGGCCGCATGCAAGCACAGGAACTCGAGCCAAGTTTGACACCTAAGGTTCAGGCTGTCGTTGAACTGAGTGAGGATTTTGGTCTTGATCCATTGCAACTCTGGCAACATATGCGTGATGGAAATCCGGGTCTAATATTTCACTCCGACGAATGTGTGACCGCGATTACGCGAGTGGGAAGTGGATACCGGGTTACTACCCAGGCAGGTTTGGAAATCACCGCAAAGAACATTGTCATTGCCGCGGGGTCCTGGTCGCGTGAGGTCGGGAAGTTTCTCGGCTTGAACATCCCGATCCTTGCAGCAAAGGGCTATTCGGTAACCGTGCAAATGCAGAATGCGGCAAATTCACTGCACCCGATGATTTTCGCCGATGAAAAGACCGCGACGGATCCTTTTGGTGATTACTTGCGGATCAGCGCCCGCTTTGAACTGACGAATCCACATGATCGATCTCTGAATGAAAAACGGATTCGTCATTTGTATGAGCGCGCATCGACAGCGATCAACCTTCCAACCATTCCCACGGATCTGGCCCTGTTGTCACCGTGGACCGGGCTTCGTCCTGCCAGTGCAGACGGGGCTCCCTATATCGGTCCCGTACCTAATCTGCCCGGTGTGTTTCTAGCAACCGGACACGGGATGATTGGAACGGCCTTGTCACTGGGTACTGCAGATCTGATCGCGCGTTACATCGCACAGCGCGAGGTCACCGATGCCGAACTAGCATTGAGTCCACGACGCATTTGATCATTTAAGGAACATTCATGGAAACCAGTCGGATTTGGCATTGTGTTGATTCGCACACCGAAGGTATGCCGACCCGCGTCGTAGTTGGTGGGGTTGGAGTCCTCCCCGGTAACACCATGGAAGAACGCCGTCAGTACGTGATGAACGAGGCGGATCATCTGCGTACGTGGCTTATGTTGGAACCACACGGTCACAGCGCAATGAGCGGCTCAATCCTGCAACCACCGACTCGTCCCGATGCCGACTGGGGAGTTGTCTTCATCGAAGTTTCTGGCTGTCTGCCGATGTGCGGGCATGGAACGATTGGAACAGCCACCGTCCTCGTGGAAACCGGGATGGTGGAAGTAACTGAACCTGAGACGATCATTCGACTTGATACCCCTGCCGGACTTGTCATTGCTCGCGTCCAGGTCGAAGGAACCAGGGCGAAGTCGGTCACAATTGAAAACGTTCCCTCATTTGTGACCGAACTTGACGCCCATGTTGAGGTCCCCGGTATCGGTGACGTGCGCTACGACATGGCCTTTGGTGGAAACTTCTATGCAATCGTTGAACTGAGCGAACTTGGTCAAGAGTTTGACAAGGAATACGCCCCGGAGTTACTCACACTTGGGCTGGCGATCATGAACGCGATTAATGCGACCAACCCACCGGTTCACCCCGCGAACCCGGCAATTGATCACGTGCATCATGTTCAGTTGGTTGCACCTGGTAGCACAGCTCAACACTCGCGACATGCAATGGCGATTTACCCGGGCTGGTTCGACCGTTCACCATGTGGCACGGGAACGAGCGCTCGCGTTGCACAACTTGTTGCTCGCGGTGATCTTGCAATCGGAGATTCACTGATCAATGAGTCAATAATTGGGACTCACTTCACGGGTAGGGCAATCGACACCACGACAGTCGCTGGGCTTCCTGCAATCCTGCCGGAAATTACCGGTCGAGCATGGATTACGGGGACTTCCCAACACATGCTGGCACCCGATGACCCCTTCCCCGCTGGTTTTCAACTCTGATGAAAAACACCCAACTTCGACCCGAACCCACCGTTCCCCTGACCGAGCGGCTCGATCCAAATGACCCGAAAACAGAGAAAATATTGGCCGCTCACGAGGTGGCCTGCGCCAATAACGAGCAGGGTTACCTAGATCCCTACACCCGGTTGTTCGTCATGACGGCGGAATTTCACATGAAGCGCGGTTACTGCTGTGAGCGTGGGTGCCGGCACTGCCCTTTCACCAAGGAGTAGACGTCAATTACCCTGATTACATGTCAGTCAGGAAGCTTTTTGCAATTGGTGTGTCCATTTCTCTCTCAATTGCACTAGTCCCAGCCACGACCTCCCAAGCTCTCACAGCGCCGGTCGCCCAAGGTTCGTGGTCAATGGTTCCGCAGTCAAAGGATGCAAATAAGGACGGCTTCATTGATGGGGACGGTGGAGTCCCGCAAAGCGGTGCCCTGTCACTTCAGCCTTCATCCACCTTTGTCGGCGCCGGCAATTTCATTGCCCAGCCCAATGAACGATTGATCGGTGGTTCTCTTTCCTGGTACTTAGAAGATGCAGGCTTTCCCGTGACACTCAACGCCTGCAAGTCAAAGGGTGACACCTACACCTGGGCGATTCAACGTGGCGGAAAAGTTATACAGCGAACCGATACAACCAAACTCGCCAAGAAAACATGCACAACCACGGTGAAACTTCCCGAGGGCTTGCATAGTTTCACTCTCACAGTGCGATCCGGTTCCAAAGTCAAACGCCAATCGATGGTGGCAAATATTTCCAACTACCTCGTTGTGGTCATGGGTGACTCCTACGCATCGGGTGAAGGGAATCCACGCAACGTAAACGCATGGATCAATAATCGAATCAACTCATTTGACCCCTACTGGGATGAAGATCGATGCAATCGAAGTGTGCACGGAGCGCCGGCCCAGGCGGCATTGAAACTTGAACGATCATCCAAAAAATCCTCCGTCACGTTAGTGGACGTATCCTGCTCGGGTGCGACCGTGCAGAAAGGAATACTTGGAGGGCAATTTCGCGGAGCGAATTCTCAAATCGAGTCGGTCAGTGAATTAATCGGTGACCGTGAAATTGACGCGGTAGTGCTATCGGTCGGCGGCAATGACGTTGGTTTTGGATCGATCCTGACCTCATGCGCTTTGCAGAGCAACTGTCCACTGGCCAAAGCAACAACGCCTCCATTGTCGAGTTTTGCGACAATTCAGGGTGGGGTGCAAGGGCTGACCGCAGGCTTGGAAGCCAGCTATTCATCAATAAATAAATGTTTCACAGACTCCAACTGTCAAGGGGCGCAAGGCCAAAACTTGCCCGGTCTTTTAATGAGTGATTCTGGGAAGGTGTTTCTTAATTCCTATCCGGACCTTATGCGCTCGCAAACCGGCTCCGTCTGTAGTTACCTCACCATCACGGAAGAAGACTTTGCTTGGGCTCAGGGCTCAATTGTCAATCCAAGCCCCCTGAATCCATTCGTTTATCAAACAACTCGCGGTGTGCAGGTACCCCTTGATAACGGCGCTGGTTCGCTCAACGGGGCAATCGCCAACACCACCCAATTTGGCTGGAAACCGATTATGGCCACATGGACTGACACGGGATCTGGCCCGATTGGTCACGGTGTGTGTGCGGGTAATGAGTCGTGGTTCTTTGGACTAACCGGGTTTAGCGGCTTCACATCAGGCTCATTTCACCCTAATCCACTCGGCCAGAGTGAAATGGCCACGATTATCTTTCGTGAAATGGTGGCCTCTGGGTTCTAGTACGGCGCACAGTGATAATGTCGCCCGGCGCAACAAGCACCGCTAGCTCAACTGGCAGAGCAGCTGACTCTTAATCAGCGGGTTGGGGGTTCAAGTCCCTCGCGGTGCACTTTCTCCATCAATGCCCGTCTTTCCATGTTTCGGGGAAAGACGGGCATTTTGGATATTTCAGGGGAGAATAAAGCACATGACAAGTCAAGGAGGCGCCGTGGAATTTATTGACCAAATCACTATTGACGAATTCCACGAGAATGGCGCAACAGTGGTCCGTGGGCTTTTTACGCCAGAGGAAGTGGCCACCATCGAAGCTGGGATCGAAAAAAACTTAGCCGACCCCAGCCCCATGTTTAAAGTTGCCAGCCAACCCGATGATCCCGGTAGATTCGTTGAGGATTTTTGTAATTGGAATCGTATTGACGAATACCGTGCGATTGCATTTGAGTCAAAAGCAGCCGACGTTGCCCGGCAACTCATGGGTGGGTCCAGCGTTCGACTTTTTCACGACCATATGTTGGTCAAGGAACCCGGCACCAAACAAGAAACTCCCTGGCACCAAGACCAGCCGTACTACAACGTTGATGGCAACCTGAATTGCTCAATGTGGGCACCGGTTGACCCTGTTGTGCTCGAGTCAACACTTGAGTTCAACGCTGGATCACACAAGCGCGGTTGGCTCATGCCACGCACGTTCATGGACAACCAAGCGAGATGGTTTCCCGAAGGCAGCATGTCTGAGATCCCACAGATCGAAGCCGACCGGGATTCCTTCGAGATCCTGGGCTGGGAACTACAACCGGGGGATGCTGTCTTTTTTCATATGCTGACCACCCACCACGCGTACGGAGTGCCAGGAGCGAGTCGACGGCGCGCTTTTTCACTTCGGTTTCTCGGAGAAGACATGGTGCACGCACCGCGGGATTGGGTTACGTCACCGAACTTTGATGGACTGAATTTGGAGATTCCCCAGGGTGCACCCATGGATCACGAACTCTTCCCACTTTTACGCCCAGCTCTCGCCCTCACTTAAATGGAAGGCCTTACTCCGAGGCTGAGATGAGTGCCATGGCAGCGTTGTGACCGGGTATTCCTGACACTCCCCCACCCCGAGCAGCGCCACTCCCACACAAAAACACTCGGGGGTGGCCCGTTTCAACACCCCAACTACCCACTTCCGCAGGTGAACTCGCCCAGGGCCAACCAAGTGGGGTGTGAAAAATATTCCCGGTCGCGATCCCCAAACTGTTTTCGATGTCTACCGTGGTGTTCACCTCCATGCAAATGTTGCCGTGCTCATCACGGTAAAGGCAGTCTTCAATGGGCTCGGCAAGAACCGAGTTGAGTGTTTTGAGAACAGCAACCTTGGCATCCTCGCGGGTGTAGGGATTCATTTCGCGGACAAAGAGTTCATGCGGGGTGTGCAGTGCGAACAGGGTCAAGGTTTGCACGCCTTGAGCTTGGAGTTCGGGTGAAAGAATTGACGGGTCCGTCAAACTGTGACAGTAAATTTCTGCTGGAAGTGGGTCAGGCATTTCACCCGCGGTCGCATTTGCAAATGCGCGTTGAAGCTGCTCGTAACCTTCATTGATGTGAAATGTTCCGTTAAATGCTTCGAGTGAATCACCACCAAGAAGTCGGGGTAGTCGACTTAGTAGCATATTGACTTTTATTTGAGCCCCGCCATCGGCAAGTGATATTTGAGGATTCGGCTCACCTAGCAGCCCAGCCAGAGCCGCTGGGGCCGCATTAACAAGTAAATACTGTGCCGAATATTGGACACTGTGCGTCTCAGAACCTGTTGTTACCCTCACGGAGTTCTCGTGCGGCTCGACACTTATGACCGGTGTTGAAAGTTCAATGTGAACGCCAAGGGAACGTGCAATTGCTTCAAGTTGCCCGGTGACCTGACCCATGCCGCCGACCGGGACATCCCAGTCTCCAGTTCCGTTACCAATTACATGGTAGAGAAAACAGATGTTTGCCCGCAGGTCCTCACCGAGTGCGTCAGCGAAATTTCCGATCAGCGCGTCGGTGAGAATTATCCCGCGGAGGACATCATTAGTGATCGAATTTTCGATGACCTCACCGATCGGTCGTTCGAAGAAATCATTCCAATCCTGATCATTGCCAACCAATTCGCGCATGTCCTCGCGTGACATGAGCGGTTGCGTGAGAGTTAGGAAAACTTTCTCGGCGACACGTTGTGTGCGGGAATAGAAATCAATCCACTGCTGGGCATCAGTTTCATTGCCGGTGAAACTGGCGATCCTGCGGCGAAGTTCACCCTCGTTGTCATGAGGAATCGACAGCGAACGAGTTGGGTCTAGTGGATCGGGGGTAAAACTGGAAACCGAACGCTTAACGGTTGTGAGTTCCATGCCAAGGTCTGCCCGGACGGACTCGGGCAGCAAAGAAACTAAATATGAATACTTGCTGAGTCGTGCCGCAACACCGGGGAACACTTCGGCGGAAACCGCGGCTCCCCCGACATGGTCGGCTGATTCACAGATAGTGACACTTCGACCCGCCTTGGCCAAGTAGCAGGCAGCTACCAGCCCGTTGTGGCCGGCGCCAATGATTACTACATCTTTCTTGGTTTCAACCACACTCATGGTTGCACTTTACTGAACTAATTCCCCTTGTGGGCTATTCACCAGAAGCTGGAATTGCAATTCCAAGTTCGCGTAGTCGATCGCAGGATTCACCATAAACCTCATCAACTGCAGCACACGTTGAGTCATCAAAGTCCCGGCGCCAACGGCCCGAGTGCGCACCCTCGGCGGTCACCGAGGCGTTGAACCAATCTCGCATCTCGGGGGAATCTTCGAGTTCACAATGCTCCAGAATCAAGTTCAATGATTCATCTCGCGCGGTTATGACCAAATCCTGTAAGTCCAAACTCAGAACAACACCCGAACCACACTTCTTGACCGCCTGATCAGATTTGATCATTCGCTGCTCCCATTGCGCGAGCGCCTCGAATACGTCACTCGGACCGAAATCCTGGTGGACAAAACTCGCAGCAACATCGCGGCCATCACGCACAACCACGATCACTTTGTAACTCGGGTAAATAGGTGCAATCAGATTTGCTTTGCGGGCATTCGCAGGAGTCGTATCAACCCAACGTTGGGCGTTGCACCCTTGAGCAACTTTCTCCATGATCGAATACGTGAGCGCCCGAGTAGCTTCGAGTGGATTGTCAGGAAATGTATCCAGGTACCTACTCGTCTGCTCTGACAGAAATTCCTTGGACATTGACGTGTGCAATCCGACATTCTCTGCCCGGTAAAACCAACGGTTATGAATCCGCTCGACGGCCAGCTCTGCTGCTGCAAACCCAGCCGGTTTCTCAACTTTCGCTAACGCATCGGCAATTCCGTTATTTCCGGTGATAAAACGAACTTCCATGGGTCGCGTCAAAGTGATTGCGGGGTGGTGATCCAAAAGGTCACCGACGATTGTTGAGCCGCTGCGACCGGTTCCGCCAACAAATACGGGGTTCAATAAGGAACTAGCCACGACGCCGGAACAATTTAATGGCGATTACTCCAACAACAACGGCGCTCACGATCGCGACCCGCTTGGTGCGAATCGCACCAAAGTCGTCGGTGAACCATCCTTGGGCTGCGGAAAGCCCTCGCTGGGCCAGTGCGGCCGGAGAAGTTTGTTCACGCAATTGGGTCACCGAATTGATAAATGCCTCCCTGGCAGCCTCGACTTCAGTCTCCAGGGGGGCTAATTCAGTATTCTGAGTGTTTAACGTGTTTTTGGCGTTCTCTGACATCTCTGTGTTCTCGCTCACTTGCACAGCCTAACGCGATCTATATCCCCAGGGAACCACCACGCTGGTGCGCACCTTAGACTCACGTCGCACTCTCGCGGGGGTGGTGGAATTGGCAGACACGCAGGTTTTAGGTACCTGTGTCTTCGGACGTGCGGGTTCAAGTCCCGCCTCCCGCACTCATTGGATTCTTTATCGGCCATAACTTGGCCAAAGACTAGTCCCGGATCAACTCGATGTCAGCGGCTAAATCTAAAGCCAACCATTCACTGTCTGTGGTCCAAATCTTCATTTCTTGGTATATCCCATAGGCCAAACAACATCTATCTCCGAGCGAAAGTCTCTTTCGTGAATTGACAAGTGTTTGTGCATCATGGATTAGTCCTAGGGAACTCATGTGAGGCCAACCGAAAGGGACAACCGCGAGACCCAACGCAATTAAGTCCGTAGCAAACTCAATTCCTTCGTCTCCCCGTCGCTCAAGTCTGTCCACAACTTCGGTCAAATTGACAGAAGTGATGTATGCGGTTGGCAGCACGGCCTCTACTAACTGTGCGCCTGACTCCCCGAAAGCCCAGGCTAGAACGCATGATGCATCCAATAAAATTGGCTGACTCATACCAACTTCGATTCTGCAGCCCGTTCGGCTAGGAAGTCTTTTACTTCGTGCCCAGAACCTCGGGTTTTGATCCGAGACTTTGCTCGGAGTCGCACATGTTCCGGAGTCTCAATGACTATGCAACCTTGCTCTGCCACGTGAATTCGAAGCTCCGAACCAGGCTCAAGTCCCGCTGCCTTCATCACTGCTTCAGGAAATGTAGGGCGGCGGCGAGAGTCAAGTCGGACGGACCATACAGCTGGGGGAACGGATGGCCCCATCTCATGTTTCATCCCACGATTATCAAATGCGTGGGATTATTTGTCAACCGTGGGATTCTCGGCTCTTCTGGAGTGAGGCAACCAGAGCCGCGAGTGCTTTACCTCGGTGACTTATCGCGTCTTTTTCATCCGATGACATTTGAGAAGACGTTACCTGGTGGCCCTGCGGAATAAAGATCGGGTCGTAGCCGAAACCATGGTCTCCCAGGGGTGCGGTGATCAAAGAACCGTTCATTACGCCTTCAACAACGAATTCGGTTCCATCAGGGTGAACGTAGGCCGCGGCACAGACGAAACTTGCGCTGCGGCGATCGGCGGGTACTTGGGAGATTTGGGCGAGAAGTAGTTCAAGGTTCGCCCGGTCATTGCCGTGGGCACCCGACCAACGGGCCGACAAAATCCCGGGCATGCCGTTCAGTGCGTCGACACATAGACCTGAGTCATCTCCGATTGCGGGCAGCCCGGTGAACTCGCTGACGCCCCGAGCTTTAAGCATTGCGTTTGCGGCGAAAGTGGAGCCTGTTTCTTCAATGTCGGGCAGGTTCGGGAATTCCGATGTTCCCACTAGTTCCCAATCGAAGCCGGCTTGCTCGAGTATGCGACGCATCTCTTCGATCTTATGATCATTGCGTGAGGCGATGACAATTTTCTGCGACATGTTTAAGCAAGTGCCTTGACTTGCAATGTGGTGAGATCAAGGCAACCTTGGGCGGCCAGGTCAAGGAGTTGGTTGAGAAGATCGCGGTCAAACGCGTCGCCTTCAGCGGTGCCCTGAACTTCAATGAACTTGCCTGCTCCGGTCATCACGACATTCATGTCTGTGTCGGCATTGACGTCATCGTCGTAATGCAGGTCAAGACGTGGTTCGCCCTCAACAATTCCGACGCTGACTGCTGCAACTGAATCAATAATCGGATCTTGGGTCACGAAACCTTGTTCTTTGGCCCAGGTGATCGAGTCAACGAGAGCGATATATGCACCGGTGATTGCAGCGGTTCTTGTGCCACCGTCCGCTTGGAGGACATCGCAGTCAATCAGAATTGAATTCTCTCCGAGAGCTTTCATGTCGACGGCTGCTCGCAAACTGCGACCAATAAGACGAGATATTTCTTGGGTGCGACCGGACTGCTTGCCCTTGACGGATTCGCGCTGATTACGGGTATTGGTTGCGCGCGGAAGCATGCTGTATTCGGCGGTGACCCAGCCGGTTCCCTCGCCTTTGAGCCAGCGTGGGACGCCAGAAGTGAATGACGCGGTGCATAGGACCTTGGTGCGACCAAAACTCACCAGGGTTGAGCCTTCAGCATGCTCTGACCAGCCCCGCTCAAAAGTTACTGCCCTGAGTTCGTCTGCGGCTCTGCCATCGGTTCTTGTCATGGGCCCAAGGTTAATGGTCGGACCGCGTGTGCAAACTACTGCGTACTCGAATTGTCAGGTGTTCACACTATTAAGAGTGCACGTTGATGGTGTCAACCGAATTGACTTCGGGGCCGAGGAAGCGACGGCCAAATTCTTCAAAATGTTTCGGGTCACCCGTGACCTGGAATTCATAGGTTGGCGGAGGTCCATCGATGGGAGCTAGGGCGTTGTTCTCCTGCAGGACTCGGTAAAGGTCTTTCGCAGTTTCCTCAGCACTACTCACTAGCGTCACTTTTTCACCCAAGACATAGGAAATCGGTCCAACGAGTAGCGGGTAGTGGGTGCAACCGAGAACCACGGTGTCAACGTCGGAATCACGGATTGCATCTAGGTATTCATGGGCCACCGTGAGCGCTTGATCACCGGTTGTAATTCCCGCTTCAACGAGCTCGACAAATCGCGGGCAGGCAACACTGGTGAGTCGCACATTGGTTGCCGCTTCAAATGCGTCGTCATAGGCCTTTGAATTGATTGTGGTGTGAGTCCCGATTACAGCGACACTGCCGTTGCGGGTTGCGGCAGCGGCGCGTCTTGCGGCTGGGTGGATTACTTCAACAACGGGAATTAAGTAACGCTCTCTGGCATCTCGCAACATTGCTGCACTCGCGGTATTACAGGCAATTACGAGCGCTTTGACCCCGGAGTCAACGAGTTGGTCAAGGAGTTCAAGGGAGAAAGAGCGAACTTGCGCTAGGGGCCGGGGTCCATAAGGCCCGCGAGCAGTGTCACCTATGTAACGAATCGATTCATGGGGAAGTTGGTCGATTATGGCGCGGGCGACCGTCAATCCACCGAAACCTGAATCAAATACACCAATTGGTTGATCCATAACCTGACCAGTCTACAAACAAAATGTCACGGGAATTCCCCCCACTGGGCGGTAACCTTTCGAAAGTCTCCAGTTGGGGGCCAATTCACACTCAAAAGGAGCACCAATGTCTGAAGTTCGAACTATTCGTCGACCGTTTGGGGTCACGTTAGTAGCATTGCTTGTTGCTGTAGCTGCAATCTTGAACATTACTTTTGGTATTTTGATTATGTTCTCAATCTTTGGCGACAACCCCACCTTCACCGACCCAACCGGCACCGTCCGCGAGGTCAGTGGATTCTGGCTAGTGTTCAACGGTGCCATCATGGTGCTCTTGGGCTTCTTGTACCTGTGGCTGATCAAGATGATCATGATCGGCTCAACAACAGCTCAATTCATTATTCAGATGCTTGCAGTTATCAATATCATTTTTGCAATCTTCACTCTGCCTTATGGCTGGTACACGATCCTGATCAGTTTCATCATTCTGATCATGGTGAGCGGAGCAAAAGCCACCATGTGGTTCCGCCAAACCGCATAGTTTCATCTTTTTATTTAACTCACAAAGCGGTGGCCGATCGGTACCTATTACCGGAGGGCCACCGCTTTCTTGTGTCCTCATGGATTCTTTCGTCTCGGTGGACTATTCGGAACGAAAGTAACCCATTGAAATAAGTGTTTCCTGCATCCAGGTGAGCCAGTTGTAAAGCTCAAATATTTGATAGAGCGGATCTGACTCAGCTCGCTCCTGGGTCCAAGTATCTTGGTCCACCTCGAGTCGGGTTCCTAAAGCCAAACGCAAACTGTTCAGAAAGCCAACCCAGTGTTGCCACTGATCCCCACTCAACGTGAGTGTGGTTTGTCCTTGCATGTCTGCCAACACACTTTTTGCCCGGTTAACATTCGTCTCGCGCAGTGAGCGCTCCGTGAACCGGCGAAATTCCAGAGAGGCTTCCGGGTCATCGGGATAGGCGTCGGGGAAAAGCCTTGTTGAAATTGGGTCGGTTGGTTTCTCAGCCTGAGAATCAATTCCAATCATCGCCGCCAGCGGGTCTTCATTGGCAACAACATCACTATTGGGTGAAGTAATCTCGAGCAACTGATTGGCAAGGTCACCCAGAATCTTGACCTCGAATTCCTCAATCTGGATCACGATATTTTCACCATCGGGATTTATTTCCATGCGCTCTTAGTCCTTGGCCAGAGTGGCCCACAGGCCGTAGGTGTGCATGGCCGCAACGTCTTTTTCCATGGCTTCCCTGCTGCCCGTTGACACTATGGCTTTACCTTCAGTGTGAACCAGCAACATGAGGTAGTCCGCCTTTTCCTTACTAAACTTAAAATAATCCATAAAAACGTAGGTAACGTACGTCATTAGATTTATCGGGTCATCCCACACTGTCGTTGACCAGGGGCGGTCGAGTTCACTCTCAAGATCACTGAGGGGCAAGGTGTCTAATGGCGTGGCTGTCACAGTGACATTGTGACATGGTCAAAGCGACATTGAGGCACGGACAGTTTCACATTGACCGTGTGACATTGGCCGCGTTCGTCAACTAAGGTTGCAATATGTTTGACACAGATGCCCAGTTCACGGTCCCGACCGCTCAGTCTGGTCTGCCCGAGCCTTCAATTCTGGCTCGAATCCGAGACTGTGTCATCGGGGATGATCAACTGATGTGGGGTCCATTCGGGCCTAGACGCGTCACGTACGCCGATTACACGGCCAGTGGGCGCAGCATCACATTCATTGAAGACTTTATTCGTGGTGAAGTTCTCCCTCGCTATGCAAATACCCACACGGAGTCCAGTGGTACCGGACTACAAACAACACGCCTGCGTGAAGATGCCCGGTCGATTATCAAATCCGCCGTGAATGGTGACGAAGACACCGCGATTATTTTCTGCGGATCTGGATCTACGGCGACAATCAATAAACTTATTGGAATTATGAATCTGCGCCTTCCTGCAGACCTCGATGCGAAGTATCACCTCTCTCAACACATTCCTGCAGAGGAACGGCCCGTCGTTTTCATCGGACCATTTGAACACCACAGCAATGAACTTCCTTGGCGTGAATCAATCGCTGACGTGGTCACCATCCATGAAGATGCAAACGGACAGATCGACACCGCTCAACTTGAGGCTGAACTCATTGCCTATCACAATCGACCACTGCGAATTGCTTCATTTAGTGCGGCAAGCAATGTCACCGGGATCATCACTGACACCCACGCAGTCACTCAACTCGTACACAAATACGGTGCCTTGGCTTTTTGGGATTACGCTGCTGCCGCACCATACGTCGACATCGAGATGAATCCACGTTGTGACTCCCACCCTTCCGCCTATAAAGATGCAATCTTTTTATCCCCCCACAAATTCATTGGCGGCCCAGGAACTCCCGGTGTTTTAATTGTTCGCAAGGAACTTCTGCGCAACACGGTGCCAGAAAGTGTCGGGGGCGGAACGGTTGCCTACGTAAATCAAATGGAGCATATGTACCTCGAAGATGTTGAGCACCGCGAGGAAGGTGGCACCCCCGCAATTATTGAATCAATCCGCGCTGGCCTTGTATTCCAACTAAAAGAGGCTGTCGGTGTGGACGTGATACGGGCACATGAAAACGACCTCGTACGTCGAGCCATCCAGAGTTGGGCACCGCACCCAAATATTCAAATATTGGGCAACCTTGACGCCGATCGCCTGAGCATTGTTTCCTTTGTTATTAAGCACCCAAATGGGAAATACCTGCACCACAACTTTGTCGTCGCGGTTCTCAACGATCTCTTTGGAATCCAGTCCCGCGGAGGCTGTAGTTGCGCCGGTCCATACGGGCACCGACTCTTGGGGATTGATCTCGATACTTCGCACGAATACGAACGCGAAATTAGTCAGGGATGTGAGGGTATTAAGCCTGGATGGGTTCGGGTTAACTTCAACTATTTCATCTCTGACGCCGTCTTTGAGTACATCGTGAAAGCGGTGCGTCTGATTGCCGATCATGGCTGGGCCTTACTCCCCCAATACCGATTTGATGCGCACTCTGGCCGGTGGCATCATCGCGATGGTGCCGTAGAACCACCCCTTCGACTGTCAATGTTGACCTACAACGAGGCTGGTGAATTGACCTATCCGATCCACCACGATGTCGCACCTGAAAGCGCTCTTACCGACTACTTGGAAAACGCCCATACGTTGTTGCATTCACTTCCCGAGCCGGAACTTTTGTCCGGCGTCAGCGGATTCAGCTCAGACTTTGATCAGTTACGCTGGTTTGACCTTCCCGTCACGTAATCATTTTTCCTACAATTATTTGATTCTAATCGTGAAAGTGCCCGATACACCGGCGCCAATTCCCGATTTTGCTTTCGCCAACACTCGAAAGGTGTACTTGCCCTTGGGCAGTTTGGCCTTTTTCTTGATGACAACTCGACCATTGGCTTTAGTTGTAGTTGCAGTGATTTTCTTCCATTGAGCGCCACGTTGAACCTGCAGAACCACTTTTTGCTGGGGAACAGCAGGTCTCACGACGGTGGGAACCTTGATGGTGTTACCTCGAGGGACACTCTTTTTCTTTGACCGTGCAGAGACCGTCGAGGTAACCGTTATTGGGAAATCCTCCGAAATGACTTCTGGAGTTGATTCAGTGGCTCTCACAACAATCCGGTGAGTCGCACTCGTCTGGGAGGTGAAGGCAATGCCCACGGCGCCGTCTGGTCCAGTTACACCGGACGCAACGTCAACCCAAGTGCCCGTATCTGATCTTTGTAATACGGCTGTGGCATTGACAATCGGTGCACCGTTGTAGGTAGCTGAGGTCGTTAGTGCACTTTCTTGACCAAATACGACGGCTGATGGAGCGGCAACGCTGACTGACGGAACTGCCGGTGCTAGCGATTGTGCATAACTGCGGATCAAAGGCCACTGCGCGGGATTGTCACCACCGATTGTCCAGTAGGCGGCGGCATTTATACCGAATTCACCAACAAGTTGGGTTCGAGCCAGAACACCTTCCGGTCCACCGAATCTTAAGATCTTGGAAGCCGTGCAAGTTTGCGAAGTTCCGCTGGAATCAGTCCAGTCAAGGCGCTTGTTATATGGGAAAGTATTTTCTTTGCTGGTGTCATCCCACGTGGACACGCCTCCTTGTTTGGCGATGAATGCGGGGATGTCGGCATCGGTCATTGAGCCGCGAGCGGTCAATGAGTTGTAAGCGGCTTTCTCAGCCCCACTACTGGAACTACTGGGGCACTCGCCCTTAAGGTTAAAAGATCCATTTGACTTTCTTTCTGTCCAGAAACGGCCATAGGTCGGAACTCCGATTTGGATTTTTGCCGGATCAACCACTGATGCTGAATATGCAACAATCGCCCGCACCCAGTTATACGGTGCAAGTGGGCCTGACAAGGAGTAGTCATAGGCCATGATTCGTATTCGATCAACAAATGGTGCAATTCCAATCATGTTGTAGACGTAATACCCGGTGCGAGCACTGCAATTTGAACTCATGGAACACGGAGGAGGAATCGTGACCACCAGCTGTTTCCCTTGCGCTTTTAGTGCTGTTCCCAGTTCGGTAACGAAAGCTGTCCAATTGGGCTGGGTTTTATCCCAGCTCGCGCTACCGTCGGAGAAAGCAAAAGTTTCGTAATCCAAATCGATTCCGTCATAGTTATTTGACATAACAATGTTGACTATTTCAGTCACGTGCGCACTTCGCCTTGCTGGATCTGCGAGTAGATTCGCCATTGTATTTTTTCCTGAGGCGTCAGCGATCGCAGGAATCACAGGAATCCCAGCGGCTCTTAACTGGCCTAGTGCCCAAGCGGAGTTAGCCACCGCATTGCCAAAGTTTGAATTGAATCCAATTTTCACGCCATTGGGACCACCCTTGGTTGCCGAATACCAAAATGGCGAGACGTCTACGAAGAGATCACTATTGGCCGTGGCCGTATTAATTCCCTGCGGCTTACCCTGACTCGACATCCAGTAAGGAATCCAGCCGCT
>Ga0129324_10001237_pt1 | contig 16733 bp, 14 predicted proteins | sample CPBDNA_7_FD_96879 | JGI IMG/M metagenome (GOLD analysis project Ga0129324, IMG submission 96879) | Freshwater to marine salinity gradient microbial communities from Chesapeake Bay, USA - CPBay_Spr_15_0.2_DNA | ecosystem: Environmental > Aquatic > Marine > Coastal | place: USA: Chesapeake Bay... | reverse complement strand
GATTTAGTGTTAACTATTTTACGAATAAAGTTCATAAACTATTCCTCTAGTTTCTTAAAGGCTACACATGCATTATGCCCACCAAAACCAAACGTGTTGCTCATAGCAACTTTAACGTCTCTTTTTTGTGCCTTATTAAGTGTAAGATTTAAAGCTGGATTGATATTTTCATCTGCAACAGTGTGGTTTATTGTTGGTGGAACAATACCATGTTTCATTGCTAAAATAACAGCAATAGATTCTATAGCACCTGCTGCACCCAATAAATGACCCGTCATAGATTTTGTAGAGTTAATGTTGATATTCTTTGCGTGATCACCAAAAACCTCTGAGATGGCTTTTAATTCAGCAACATCTCCTAAAGGTGTTGATGTTCCATGGGTATTAATATGATCAACGTCTTCTGGATTAATTCCAGAATTTTCTAGACAATTTTTCATTACAGCAATCACTCCAATTCCTTCTGGATGTGGTGCTGTCATATGATAAGCATCTGAAGACATTCCTCCACCAATTACCTCGGCATAGATTTTTGCTCCTCTTGCTTTTGCGTGTTCGTATTCTTCTAAAATGATTGCTCCTGCTCCTTCTCCTAAAACAAATCCATCTCTTTCGGCATCAAATGGTCTTGAGGCAGTCTCTGGAGATTCATTTCTAGTTGATAATGCATGCATAGAATTAAATCCTCCCATACCTGCAATAGTTACAGCAGCTTCACTACCACCCGTCACAATTACATCACATTGTCCTAAACGGATGTAATTTAAAGCATCTATCATAGCGTTGGCAGAAGAGGCACATGCTGAAACTGTAGTGTAATTTGGCCCCATAAATCCATTTTTAATGGAAATATTTCCTGGGGCAATGTCTGCAATCATTTTTGGAATAAAGAAAGGGTTAAATCTTGGTGATCCGTCTCCAGCAGCAAAGTCTAATACTTCATTCTGAAATGTTTCTAATCCCCCAATACCTGCGCCCCAAATTACTCCAACTCGTAGTTTATTAATTTTGTCTAAGTCTAGCTCCGAATCTGCAATTGCTTCATCTGAAGCAACCATAGCATATTGGGTAAACTTATCCATTTTACGAGCATCTTTTCTGTTGATAAAATCTTCAACAGTAAAGTTTTTAACTTCACATGCAAAACGAGTCTTGAACTTGGTAGCATCAAAATGTGTGATAGGACCTGCACCGCTAACTCCGTTAACTAATGCGTTCCAATATTCTTCAATATTGTTTCCAATTGGTGTTAATGCACCAAGTCCAGTTACTACAACTCGTTTTAATTGCATATAAATGTTACTTTTTAGCTTCTTCTATATAGCTGATTGCTTGACCAACAGTACCAATGTTTTCTGCTTGATCGTCTGGAATCTGAATATCAAATTCTTTTTCGAATTCCATAATCAATTCAACAGTATCTAAAGAATCTGCTCCTAAATCATTAGTGAAGCTCGCTTCTGTAGTTACTTCATTATCGTCTACTCCTAATTTATCTACGATAATAGCTTTTACTCTTGATGCAATGTCTGACATAATCTATTAATTTTTAAATTTAAAATCGAAGCAAAAATACAAATCTTATTAGTTTAAACGAATTTTTACCCGAAAAATGAACTCTAAAGTAAATAATTTTATCGAATGTTTGTTTTAAAAATTACAATATCAACTATTATTCTTTCTTTTGTATTTGAAAACACTATAAATGAAGAGAGTTGTAATTTTTGCATCCGGTGCTGGTTCTAATGCCGAAAACATTATCAAATACTTCGAAAATTCTAGCCATGTCAGTGTACAAAAAGTGTTTTGTAATAAAAAAAATGCTGGAGTTTTTGATCGTTGTTTACATCTAAATATGCCTTGCAAATGGTTTTCTCGTGAAGAGTTTTCTTATTCTGAGGTTATCTTGAACAAATTAAAAGCTCAAGCCGACTTCATTGTTTTAGCTGGATTTTTATGGAAAATTCCTGAACCTATTGTAAAAGCTTTTCCAAATAAGATTATCAATATTCATCCGGCTTTATTACCAAAATATGGCGGAAAGGGAATGTACGGAATGAATGTTCACAAGGCTGTTAAAGACAATCTTGAAAAAGAAACTGGAATTACTATTCATTTTGTTAATGAACACTATGATGAAGGAGCAATCATTTTTCAAGCAAAAACTGAATTAGAAACCTCGGATTCTCCGGAAGATATTGCACAAAAAATTCATGCGCTAGAATACAAGCACTTTCCAAAAATAATTGAAGAAACCATTTTAAAAGATGGCTAAGAAAAAACACTATGTTGTTTGGAAAGGAAAAGAAACGGGAGTTTTCTCTTCTTGGGATGTTACTAAAAAATTAGTGCAAGGTTTTGATGGGGCTCTATACAAATCGTTTAGTGATAAAATCGAGGCTGAAAAAGCTTTTAAAAAAAAGTTTTCTGATTATAAAGGGAAGAGTACTAAAAAACCTGTTTTATCTGCTGCTGAAAAAGCAAGCTACGGACTTCCTATTAAACAAAGCCTAACCGTTGATGCTGCCTGTAGTGGGAATCCAGGGAAGATGGAATATCGTGGCGTTTTAAATCATAACCAGCAAGAAGTTTTTAAGAAAGGTCCTTATAATAATGGAACAAATAATATTGGTGAGTTCTTGGCATTAGTTCATGGAATTGCATTATTAAAAAAGAAAGGCTTACTTAAACTACCTATCTACTCCGATTCAAAAATAGCCATGTCTTGGGTTAAAAAGAAACAATGTAGAACCAATGTTGTTTTTGATGCTTCAAACAATGATCTCTTACAATTAATTCATAGAGCTGAAAAATGGCTTCAAGAAAATTCATATCAAAACCCTATTCTAAAATGGGAGACAAAAGCTTGGGGAGAAATTCCTGCTGACTTTGGAAGAAAGTAAACCTAAGCTATTACTAAGTTTATAGGAATAATATTTGCCTATCCCCTTGATTTTTTGTACTTTCGTAGTTATGATGTATTTACCACACGAAAGAAAAAATCAAAGAATCTTCACTTTTAGCTTTCAGGTTTTCAGAAACCAATCTGACAAATACATTCCTCCAACTTTATAAGTAATTTTTTACTAGCAGACTATTTATAGTCATTTTGATCTACTAACTAAGCATTATTAATTTCTTAGTTATCCTTTGCTTTAGACTTTTCAGACCAACTATTTTTTAATCATTATACACAAACCATATCAATCATGAAATTATTTCACGTGAAACGAACTTCTAAATATGAGAATCGTTACAGCAAAAAAATGGGAATTCTTAGAACTAGAGTTACCTACATCAAGAAATATGTTCTAATCTTTCCTTTAAAAACACTTCATAAATATCGCGAAACTTATTACGGAGAAATCAAGAATTGTTCTGATTGTTCTCTAACTGCATAAAATCACTCACCTTAAAACCCAAATATGAGACAGCTAAAAATCGTTAAACAAGTTACCAAAAGAGATTCTAAATCATTAGACAAATATCTGCAAGAAATCTCTAAAGAGCCATTAATTACTGCCGATGAGGAAGTGGAATTAGCGCAAAAAATTAAACAAGGAAGTCAGGTTGCTTTAGAACAATTGGTAAAAGCCAATTTAAGATTTGTAGTTTCAGTTGCTAAACAATATCAGAATCAAGGTTTAAAATTAATTGATTTAATCAATGAAGGAAACATCGGTTTGGTAAAAGCTGCGAAACGATTTGATGAAACCCGGGGGTTTAAATTTATCTCATATGCTGTTTGGTGGATTAGACAGGCTATTCTTCAAGCACTTGCCGAGCAATCTAGAACAATTCGTTTACCATTAAATAAAATTAGCAGCATAAGTAAAATTAACAAAGCTATGTCAAAATTAGAGCAAAGGCATGAAAGAATGCCAAGTGCAGAAGAAATAGCCAATGAGGTTGATGTGTCTGTTGACAACGTAAAAAGTTGTTTAAAGGCAAGTTCTAGATCCGTGTCAATGGATGCTCCATTTAGAGAAGGTGAATCTTCAAATTTATATGATGTGGTTAGTTCTCATAAATCTCCAAACCCTGAAAAAGGGTTGATACAAGATTCTTTGAGGACTCATATTTCGATGGTTTTAAAAAGGTTGCCTGATAAAGAAGCAACTGTTCTTAAAATGTATTTTGGTCTTAATACACAACAACCTATGAGTTTGTCAGAAATCGGCGATCATTTTGAAATTACTCGTGAACGTGTGCGTCAAATGAAAGAAAAAGCAATTAAAAAGCTTCGTATCAAAGACAGCAAAGAAGTATTACAAACCTATTTAGATTAAAATTATAAACCCTCAAGATCACTTTCTTGGGGTTTTATTTTGCTGGTTCTTTAGCAACTTTCTTTCTATAATATCGATCAATAAAAGGATTTAAGATAAAAATTAGAATGAAAATGAATCTGGCAATTTCTATCGTAAAAAATGCCAAGACTCCTGCAAGAAGCCAAACAATAACTGTATTTAACATTCTGGAAGCTTCCCAGTTTCTGTGCAGTTTGTCTAAACCTGTTTGCCCTCTTTCTTTTTTAGCAACAGCAAGAATCATAAAAAGAATCATCAAAGCTATCAATGAAAGATTGATTGAATAGAATACAAAAGGACCTACAAAATTGATTCCGTTCACATAAAAGGCTGTTGAGAAAGGTAATAAGACTACAAAAAAGAGCAAGAAAATATTGATCCAAAGTAATTTAGGGTTAAAACTTGTAAGGTATTTTGTGATCTTCATATAATCAATCCAATAGAATGCAGTCACAAAAAAACTAACAACAAACCCTATAAAATTAGGAATCCTTTCTGCTAAAACAGCCCAAATCCCTGACTTATTTAAAATGGTATAGCTTGGTACCGCAACCTCTAAGACTAATAAAGTCATCGCAATTGAAAAAACCGCGTCAGAAAATCCTAGAATTCTAGATTTGTCAAAAGATAATTTTTCCATTTGTTTTTTCTCAAATATAAAGTTTTTGTCATAAAAAAACCCAAGCATAAAGCTTGGGTTTTCTTTATTATAATGATAAAGACCTCTCGACTGCGCTCGAGGTAACATTCTATTTTTAATTTATCCTTTAAAGCTCGCTGATAAATATTCGCGATTCATTCTAGCAATATTCTCTAAAGAAATTCCTTTTGGACATTCTACTTCACAAGCTCCTGTATTCGTACAGTTTCCAAAACCTTCATCATCCATTTGTTGCACCATATTTAAAACTCTATCTGTTGCTTCAACCTGACCTTGTGGTAACAATGCAAATTGAGAAACTTTTGCAGAAACAAATAACATGGCACTAGAGTTTTTACAGCTTGCTACACAAGCTCCACAACCAATACATGTTGCTGCATCAAAAGCAGTATCAGCATCGTGTTTATTAATTGGAATTGAGTTTGCGTCTTGTGTATTTCCTGAAGTATTAACAGAAATAAACCCTCCTGCGTGTTGTATTCTATCAAAAGCAGATCTATCTACAATTAAATCTTTAATCACTGGAAAAGCGGTAGCTCTCCAAGGTTCAATAAAAATAGTGTCTCCATCTTTAAAGCTACGCATGTGTAATTGACACACAGTAACCATTGAGTCAGGTCCATGTGCTTGTCCATTTACAAACATAGAACACATTCCGCAGATTCCTTCACGACAATCATGATCAAAAGCAACTGGCTCTTCTCCTTTATCGATAAGGTCTTGATTTAATACATCTAGCATTTCTAGAAACGACATATCTGGCGAAACATCGGTCATTGGATACTCAACTATTTTCCCTGTATCTTTTGCGTTCTTTTGACGCCATATTTTAAGTGTAAGATTCATCTTTCTTGATTATTTATAGCTTCTTTCTTTAACTTTTATGTTCTCGTACTCAAGCTCTTCTTTATGCAATACTGCATCTTTAGGCTCTCCTTTAAATTCCCAAGCGGATACAAACTGAAACTCTTTACGACGCATCGCTTCCCCTTCTGGTGTTTGGTATTCGTCTCTAAAATGTCCTCCAGCAGATTCTTCTCTTACTAAAGCATCTTTAGCAAATAATTCACCTAACTCAAGAAAATCTGCAACACGTCCCGCTTTCGCTAGCTCTTCGTTGTATTCGTCGGCATTTCCTGGGATTTTAACTTCTTTCCAGAATTCTTCTCTTAATTCAGCAATTTCCGTAATCGCTTCTTTTAAATCTTTTTCGTTTCTAGCCATTCCACATTTATTCCACATGATTTTACCTAATCGCTTATGGAAATGATCTACTGATTTTGATCCGTTGTTATTAACCAACTTATCAATCGTCTCGTTTACATTTTTCTCTGCTTCATCAAATTCTTTTAAATCTGTTGAAATAGGTCCTGTTCTAATATCATCGGCTAAATAATCACCAATAGTATATGGTAAAACGAAATATCCATCAGCCAATCCTTGCATTAAGGCAGAAGCTCCTAATCGGTTTGCACCATGATCAGAGAAATTAGCTTCACCAATGGCATACAAACCAGGTACTGTTGTCATTAAGTTATAATCTACCCAAATACCTCCCATTGTATAGTGAACAGCTGGGTAAATCATCATTGGAGTTTCGTATGGGTTTTGATCTACGATTTTCTCGTACATCTGAAATAAGTTCCCGTATTTATTCTTAACGATTTCTTGTCCTAATTTTCTAACTAGTGTATCATCATTTTCATCCAATCCTTTCACATGAGCTTGCTCTTTTCCGTAGCGCATAAATGCAGATGCAAAATCTAAATATACTGCCTCTCCTGTTTTATTAACACCATAACCTGCGTCACATCGTTCTTTTGCAGCTCTTGATGCTACATCACGTGGCACTAAGTTTCCAAAGGCTGGATATCTTCTTTCTAAATAGTAATCTCTATCTTCTTCAGCAAGTTCTGTTGGTTTTAAAGAACCATTTCTAATTGCTTCAACATCTTTTAAGTGTTTTGGAACCCAAATACGCCCGTCATTTCTTAAGGATTCTGACATCAATGTTAACTTCGATTGATGATCTCCAGAAACAGGAATACAAGTTGGGTGAATTTGAGTATAACATGGATTCGCAAAATACGCTCCACGTTTATGTGCTTTCCAAGCTGCCGTTACATTAGATCCCATTGCATAGGTTGAAAGGTAAAATGCATTTCCATAACCTCCAGTTCCTAAAACAACAGCATGTGCTGAATGTCTTTCAATTTCTCCAGTAACTAAGTTTCGAGCAATAATTCCTCTTGCTTTTCCATCAACAATGACAACGTCTAACATTTCGTGACGTGTGTGCATTTTGATTTTTCCTCGTCCTATCTGACGATTCATTGCGGAATAGGCTCCTAATAATAATTGCTGTCCTGTCTGTCCTTTTGCATAAAAAGTTCTTGAAACCAATACACCTCCAAAAGAACGATTGTCTAACAAACCTCCATAATCACGTGCAAAAGGAACTCCTTGTGCCACACATTGATCGATAATGTTTGCGGAAACCTCTGCCAAACGGTATACGTTGGATTCACGAGAACGATAGTCTCCTCCTTTTACAGTGTCATAAAAAAGTCTGTAAGTAGAGTCTCCGTCTCCTTGATAGTTTTTTGCTGCGTTGATTCCTCCTTGTGCTGCAATTGAGTGCGCACGTCTCGGTGAATCTTGAAAGCAAAATGCTTTTACATTGTATCCTAATTCTGCTAAGGTTGCAGCAGCCGAACCTCCGGCTAAACCTGTACCAACAACAATAATATCAATAAGACGTTTGTTTGCTGGATTCACAAGGTTAATGTCGTTTTTATGTTTTGTCCACTTGTCTGCTAGTGGTCCCTGTGGTATTTTTGAATCTAAAGCCATTATAAAATCTGTTTTAGATGATGAAATAATGCAATAAAAATGAATCCTAAAGGAATTCCAATTGCATATATTTTTGAAAATCTTTTCAATCCTTTTGTATACTTGTTGTTTGCTCCAACTGATTGAAATGCTGAATCAAATCCGTGTAATAAGTGCAATGCTAAAAACACAAAAGAAATACAATAAGCAATCGTTCTAATATGATCGTGGAATTTATGAACCAATTCTTCATAGTATCTGAATCCACTATCAGCAACATTTGGGTCTATTAAACCTGTCATATCTCCTTCGATATACTTGATATTGATTTCTGGAATCCAAAAATCAATAAAGTGTAATATCATGAAAGCTAATATTACCAAACCACTCCAAATCATATTTCTGCTTACCCAAGAAGAATTTGCTCCTCCGTTGTTTTTTGCGTACTTGATTCTACGTGCTTTGTTGTTTTTGATTTCCAACACAAAGCCCATCACAAAGTGAAAAATCACACCAAAAATTAAGACTGGCTGCAATGCATATTGTATGACCCAAAAGGTTCCCATAAAATGAGAAACCTCATTAAATGTATCTGGACTGAATACAGAAAGAATGTTAATTGCAAAATGTTGTAAAAGGAAAATCATGAGAAAGAGTGCCGATAATGCCATGGCAAACTTTCTACCTATTGAAGAACTTAAAATTCCACTCATTTTTTCGTTAATTTATTGTGTTTACAAAGGTACAACGCAAACGTTTTCTAACCAAACCTTGAAAACTATTTTACCCTGTATTTAGAATGATTATAATTACCCTGATTAAAGAAACTTACTTAACCTCAAAGGTTTCTGTTGCGTCTCCAATTTTTACCGTATACTTTCCTTTTGGTAAATAATATACTCCGTTTTGAGCTGCTGAAATAGAAGCATCTTTAAAGTTTCTTAAATAACGTTTTCTTCCTTTTTTAGAAAATGACACATCAAAAGTAGCTTCATTAAAACCGTTTTCGGATGCTATTTTAAAAGAATTTACTTTAACCTCTCCTAAATAAACATCTATCGTTGACTTTTTTGTTCTATTAGAAAAATAAGGAATGGTAATTTTTGGCGTATTTGGTTTTAACCATTTACTCCAAGTGCTTCCCCAGTCCGCTCTCTTTCTAATGTTTGAAATAGAAAAAATATGCGTTTGTTTTGTGTCAAAATCATCTGTTACTAACTGTAAAGATGCAATATTAGCTTTGTATAAGCTTCTACCGTGCGTTCCTAAAAGCAAATGTTTTGCTTCTGGTTGAATCACTAAATCATGAACTGCAACATTAGGAAGTCCGTTTGAAAAAGGAAGCCATTTTCCTCCCCTTGATAGTGAAGCATAAGCTCCATTATCAGTTCCTAGATATAATAAATCTGGATTTACAGGATCTTCTTTGATTACATTGACTGGCGAAGTTGGAATATTATTAGAAATATTTTTCCATGTTATTCCGTAATCATCAGACATGTAAACATAAGCTGTAAAGTCATCCCAACGATATCCGTTTAAGGTAACATATACACGCTCTTTTTTGTGCTGTGAAGCAATGACTCTACTTACCCACAATTCTTTTGGAAATGAATCGGATATTCTTTCCCAAGAACCACCTCCATTTTTTGAAATGTGTACATGTCCATCATCCGAACCTACATATAACAAACCAAATTGAAAAGGCGATTCAGAAATCGTGGTTAATGTACCATAGGCAACATTTCCTTTTCTACCTCCGCCGGTTAGATCTTCAGAAATAGTCTCCCAGGTATCTCCTTGGTTTAAACTTCTGTGCAATTTGTTTCCTCCCAAATAAAGAATATCTTGATTGTGTTTTGATAAATGAATCGGTGTTTGCCAATTAAATCGATAAGGGTTTTCACCTAGCGTGTGTTTTGGCTGAATCTTTTTCCTTCTACCGGTTTCTCTGTTGATTCTAGAATAATTACCAAATTGATAGCCCGTATATACAATGTTTGGATTTCTTTCATCCACTTGAACTTGCATTCCGTCTCCACCCATAATTTCTTCGTATGGGTTTTGACCCGATTGATGCCAGCTCTTATCTATTTTAGCAGTATGCTTTGCCGTCCAAACACCATTATCTTGCAAGCCACCATAAACATTATATGGTGTTTGATTGTCTGCATAAATTGCATAAAACTGCCCAACAGAAGGAACATTTAGTTTCGTCCAACTCTCTCCATCATCGTATGATAAATTCAATCCACCATCATTTCCATCTATTAAATGACCTTTTCTATTGGGGTTTACCCATAAAGCTTGATGATCAGCATGTACATTTTCTCTACTGATAGACTCAAAGGTTTTTCCTCCATCTTTCGATTTTAAAATAGGAACTCCCATGACATAGATTCCGTTTTTATCTTGCGGGTCTACACGGATTTCACCGAAATAATATCCATAAGAAAAATACAAGTCATCTATTTGTCCTTTATGAGTTTTTTTCCAAGATTTTCCTCCATTAGTTGTCATAAAAACCTCAGCGCCTTCAACAGGTGTGTCAAATAATAACGAGTTCGCATCTTCTAAGTATTTAGCCAAATCGATTGGTTTTACAGAACCTACTCTCACCATTTGTTTTACGTTTTCAGCTCTATATTTTTCTTGAAATCCGTTCGTTTTTAAATAACTATTTATTTTTTGGTCGGTTAATTTCAAGAATTCGTCTACAGACATTTTTTTAAAATCTTCTTTGCTTAAAGTCTTAGAAGTTTCTTTTTTATTCACATCAGATGTTCTTCTAAACTGACTGTCGTGAAGAGCATATACTGTGTTTTCGTCATAAACCGTCAATCCAATTCTACCTACTCCATCGCCATTTCTAAACCCATTTTTTTTTGAGATGTTAGTCCAAGAATCTCCTCCATCTGTACTTTTAAAGATTGCTGAGTTTTTCCCATTTCCTTGAAAATTCCAAGCTTTTCTATCTCTTTCCCAAGAAGCCGCATACAATACATTTGGATTTTCAGGAGCAGCAACCACATCTATAATTCCTGTATCATTATTAATAAATAATGTCTTTGTCCAAGATTTCCCACCATCAACTGTTTTAAAAATTCCGCGCTCTTCATTTGAAGAATATAAATGACCAATAACACCAACAACAACTTCATTCGAATTGTTTGGGTTGATGACAACTCTACTAATATGATGCGAATCTTCCAAGCCGATATGTTCCCATGTTTTTCCTTGATCTGTCGATTTCAACATTCCTATTCCGGCATAAGAAGAACGAGAAGAGTTTTTTTCACCCGTTCCAACCCAAATCGTTCCATTTTTCCAATCAATAGCGATATCACCTACATTTTGAGTTGGACTAGAGTCTAGCAAAGGAGTAAAAGTGGTTCCGTTATTATTTGTATACCACAAACCTCCAGATGCATAACCTACATAAAATTCTGTTGGATCATTAGGGTTTACATCGATATCTGCCATTCTACCACTCATAATTGTAGGGCCAATATTGGTAAAAGGAATGTTTTTAATAATCGAAGTTTCTGTTAACTTTTGCTTTTCTTGAAGTGCTTTTTTAACAAGCTCTGAATTGGTTGCAGGTTGCTGTGCAGACAAGCAAATTGTGGTAAATAAGAATACGATTCTAAAAATTGATTTCATGATGATTGGTTTGTTTGTAATAGGTCTGATTTAAGTAAAACCAAAAATAACGAATAAATTTTTGATGTAGTTAATGACCTGCTGTTCATAACTCTTTTCCAATTTCTGAACTTATTTGACTAATTTGTAGCTTATTAACTAATTAAAATTTTTATTATGGGTCTATTATATAGTTTGCTAATCGGAGGAATAGCTGGTTTTTTAGCAGGAAAATTAATGAAGGGTGGTGGTTTTGGAATTTTGATCAATATCATTTTAGGAATCATTGGTGGTTTTGTTGGTAGCTGGTTATTTGGACTTGCCAAAATCTCTATTGGTAGTGGTATTGTCAGCGATCTTGTAACTGGTGTTATTGGTGCGGTTGTGATATTATTTGTCGCTGGACTATTGAATAAAAAATAAGAAATTATTTTTAAGAATTTTAACGAAAGAACTCACAAAATTGGGTTCTTTTTTGGAAAAGAATAAAAAAGTCTTAATAAAGTTAACAAAACATTTATCGGTGTACCTTTGCACGACTATTCAGAAAAGACAATTCTTTTGTTTTTTCATAAACATTATAGATGTCATTTAAAGATTTAGGATTATCAGATGCTTTAGTAAAAGCTGTTAAAGAAAAAGGATATACAACTCCTTCTCCCATTCAAGAAAAAGCAATTCCACATATTTTAGCAGGTAAAGATGTACTTGCTTCTGCACAAACAGGAACCGGAAAAACTGCAGGTTTTACCTTACCTGTACTTCAATATTTATCAGAAACCAAACACCCAAAATACAGACCTTTAAGAGCTTTAGTGTTGACTCCTACAAGAGAATTAGCTGCGCAAGTATATAACAATGTAAGAGAATATAGTTCGTATTTAAACATTCATTCTGCTGTAGTTTTTGGTGGTGTAAAAGCGGCTTCTCAAATTGCAACACTTAGAAGAGGTGTCGATATTTTAGTGGCCACTCCAGGAAGATTATTGGATTTACACGATCAAAAAGCAGTCTCTTTTAAACGAATTGATGTCTTAATTCTAGATGAAGCTGACAGAATGTTGGATATGGGTTTTGTTAGAGATATCAATAAAATCATCAGTTTTATGCCTGCTAAGAGGCAAAATTTGATGTTTTCTGCTACCTTTTCAAAAGACATTAAGCAACTTGCTCAAGGTATTTTAAGAAATCCTGTAATGGTTGAAGCGGAGCCTGAGAATTCAACTGCTGAAATGGTGACTCAAAAAGCCTATCAGGTTGATAAAAATAAAAAAACAGAAGTGGTTACCAATCTTATAAAAAACGGAAACTGGAATCAGGTTTTGATTTTTATGAGAACCAAACATGGCGCCAATAAACTAACTAAAAAGTTACTTCAATCTGGAATTTCAGCTGCCGCAATTCATGGAAATAAGAGTCAAGGAGCAAGAACAAAAGCCTTGTCAAATTTTAAAACCAATGATATTAGAGTATTGGTCGCTACAGATATCGCAGCACGTGGTTTAGACATTCCGTTATTACCACATGTCATCAATTTTGAACTGCCAAATATTCCAGAAGATTATGTTCATAGAATTGGTAGAACAGGAAGAGCTGGAGCAAGTGGAGAAGCGATTTCTTTAGTTTGTAGTGAAGAAACAGAATATCAAAGAGAAATAGAAAAACTGCTGGGCAAGAAATTGTCAACAGAAATTATAGAAGGTTACGAACCCACTGATAATGAGCCTCCAAAAAGAGCCGCTACTCAAACAAAAGGTTCTTTTAATAACAATACTTCTGGCGGAAACAAATCAAAAAAGAAACCTCATTTTAAAGGAAACAAACCTTCATCTCCATCTGGACGAGGTAGAACAGGCGCTCCTAAAAAGAAGCGATATTAGCATACGTTTAAAGGTTTGTTTATCGATTGTCTTAAGTTTTTATCTCAACATTTGTAACTAATTCTCAAGTTTCAAGTTGGTGTTTATTATTCATATCTTTGTTTTTTACTCAAAAAACACTCCATGAAATATCACCAAATAGATTCTCAGCTTTATATAAAGAACAGAAAAAACTTTATGGCTCAAATGAAGCCTAATAGTTTAGCTGTTTTTAACTCTAACGACATTTATCCTATTAGCGCAGACAGCACCATGCCGTTCGAACAACATAGAGATATTTTATACTTAAGTGGAATAGATCAAGAAGAAAGTGTGTTGGTTTTATTTCCAGATGCTCCAAAAGAAAAACATCGCGAAATCTTATTCTTAAAAGAAACGAACGAACATATTGCCGTTTGGGAAGGTGAAAAACTAACCAAAGAAGCTGCCTTGAAAACTTCAGGAATTAAGACGGTTTATTGGTTGCAAGATTTAGAAAAAATCATGTTTGAGCTTTCTACTCAATGTGATACTTTTTACATCAACACTAACGAACATTACAGAGCAAATGTAGAAACTGAAACTAGAGAAGATCGTTTTACAAAATGGTTGCTTGGAAAATATCCTGCGCATTCAGTTGCAAAAAGTAATACTATTTTACAACGCTTACGCTCTGTGAAAGATCAGATTGAATTAGATTTGATGCAACATGCTTGTAATATTACTGAAAAAGGGTTTCTTAGGATTTTAAACTTTATAAAACCAGATGTTTGGGAATATGAAATTGAAGCCGAATTATTACATGAGTTTGTGAGAAATAGATCGAAAGGTTTTGCATATACACCAATTATTGCTTCTGGAAATAACGCTAATGTGTTACATTATATAGAGAACAATCAGCAATGTAAAGCAGGGGATTTAATCTTGTTTGATATCGCCGCAGAGTATGCAAATTATAAAAGTGATTTATCTAGAACTGTTCCTGTTTCTGGGCGATTTTCAGATCGCCAAAAAGAAGTTTATAACGCTGTAAACAGCGTGAAAAATGAGGCGACAAAATTATTAGTTCCCGGTGTTTTATGGGAAGAATATCATGTAGAAGTTGGAAAATTAATGACTTCTGAATTGCTGAGTTTAGGCTTGCTAGACAAGGCTGATGTTCAAAATGAAGATAAAGATTGGCCTGCATATAAAAAATATTTTATGCACGGAACTTCCCATCATATTGGATTAGACACGCACGATTATGGATTGCTTCATGAGCCAATTCAGGCGAATATGGTTTTTACAGTAGAGCCTGGAATTTACATTCCTGAGGAAGGTTTTGGAATTCGTTTAGAAGATGATGTTGTGGTACAAAAATCTGGAGAACCTTTTAACTTAATGGGAAATATTCCTATTGAAGCTGATGAAATTGAAGATATTATGAATTCTAAATAAGCAAATATTATCTCTGAAAAATTTATACCTTGTTAAACGTAAAAGTTAGCAAGGTTTTTTGTTAGCCTAAACTTCAATATATGGAAAACAATGACCGTAGAAAATTTATAAAATCCTTGACTGCTGGAGTTGCTGGATTGGCAGTTTTACCTGCTTTTGGTTCTTCTCTAAAAACTCCGCTAAAGAAACTCAATGAAACATTTACAAATGCTACAGATGATACTTCTGAAACTTTTTGGGAAACAATAAAAGACCAACATCATTTTGCTCCAAACATTCGTTATTTTAACAATGCGTCATTAGGCTCGTCTTCTATACCGATAAGAAAAGCAACTAGAAACTTTAGAGATACTTTAGATGATTTTCCTTCCAAATATATGTGGGGTGGATGGTCTAAAGAAAAAGAAGATACCCGTAAAAGTGTTGCCAAATTTTTCTCTGTGGATAAAGAAGAAATCGCATTAATTCACAATACAACTGAAGGTATGAATTTGATTGCTAGGAGTTTTGACTTACAGCCTGAAGATGAAGTTATCATTGCAGATCATGATCATTCAAGTGCAAGAATTCCTTGGGAAGTATGGCAAGAAACAAAAGGAATTAAATTAATTCGTCCGAAATTACCCATCACTCCAAAAACAAAAGAAGAAGTTATCGAGCTATATCGAAATGCAATTACTTCAAAAACTAAGATCATTTCTATGTGTCATATTATTAACACTACTGGAATGATTTTTCCTATTAAAGAAGTGTCAGAAATTGCTCATAAAAAAGGAATTTTAGTAGCTGTAGACGGGGCGCAAGCTGCCGGAATGTTTAAAATTGATCTTCATGACTTAGGCTGTGATTTTTATGCTGCCAGCTCTCATAAATGGTTGTTTTCTCCCAAAGGGGTTGGCGTGTTTTATGCGAAAAAAGCTAGTCAAGATTACTTAAAACCATTGATAGTGGCTAGAGGGTATAAAGATAAAAGTATTCGAAGATTAGAGAATTACAATACAAGAAATTTACCAGAAGTACTAGGTCTAGGCGCAAGCATTGAGTATTTAGATTCTATTGGATTAGAAAAGATTCACAATAGAACTTTTGAGCTCAAATCATACTTCCGGTCTAAGTTAGAAAATAATCCAAAATTCAATCTTAAAACACCTGCTTCTGATGATCTTTCGGGAGCGATTCAAGTCGTTGAAGTGCTTGGGAAAAATGTAAAAACCGTCAAAAAAAAATTGTTTGAAAACTACGGAATCGATTGTAGACCCATGAGTAGTTTTGGTTTAAATGCTTTACGTTTTTCTTTTGCGATTTATATCACTAAAAAAGATATTGATGGTTTAGTAGAAGCTTTGAAGAGTATATAGTTTAAGCTATTAGAAATATTAAGCCGTAATTCCTTTTAAGAAACCAATTGTTTTGGTGTTAAAATTTTCAGGTTGCTCTACGTTTACAACATGTCCACAGTTTTCAACAACATATAAAGAAGATTGTACATGATCTTTTACAACTCTTTTAATAGAAGGCAAGAACAAATGATCTTGTGCTCCCATCACATATAAAGTAGGGATTTGAATGTCTTTAGCTCTAAAGAAACGTAGCAAAGGATTGATTTCTGCCGTTAATTTAAACCATCTGATGAACTCTTTTTGGTACAATTTCTTTGCCTCGTTTGCAAAAAGGATTCTAGATTCTTTATGGTTTTTCTTCGGCATAATGATAAAAGCAAAAAGCTTATATAATAACATATAAGGAACTACCGATTTAAAAACATTTCCGACACGCATCAGAATCTGAGAGCGTACATTTAGCTTTAAAATAGCACCACCCATGATCATACTTTCAACTAAATCTGGTCTTTTTTCTGCTAGATTTCTAATTAAAATAGTTCCTAAAGAAATACCTATAAAATGAGATTTTTTAATCTCTAAATGCTCTAAAACCTCAATAATATCTTCAGTAATTGCATCAAACGTATACTCATCATTAAAAGAATCT
>Ga0129324_10001236_pt1 | contig 16745 bp, 12 predicted proteins | sample CPBDNA_7_FD_96879 | JGI IMG/M metagenome (GOLD analysis project Ga0129324, IMG submission 96879) | Freshwater to marine salinity gradient microbial communities from Chesapeake Bay, USA - CPBay_Spr_15_0.2_DNA | ecosystem: Environmental > Aquatic > Marine > Coastal | place: USA: Chesapeake Bay... | reverse complement strand
TTATCATGTGGCATTGTTAAAAGGGACAGACGTTGATAAGCCAAGAAATCTGGCTAAGAGTGTGACCGTCGAGTAATTCTCTTAGGGGGTAGTTATTCCACAGGGTCTGTAGTCCGTTTCACCGTCAGAATTACCGTAAAAGCTCTCTTATCTGCCTCATATTCTGACTATCAAATTAAGCTTTCTAATCTAATAATTCACCTGCGTGATATTGAAAAGAAAACGTTCAAAGCAATCTCTGAAAAACTAATTAAAGACGGATATAAATCCCCACGAGGATTTGAGTTAATTCCGGAAAGCGTTTTCTCAATTTATAAAAAACGTAAGATTCGAGACAAAAGAATCAATTCACCAGCAAAAGAAGAAGTAACTAGAGTTGAAGTTATTGATCTTGATACTGGTGATTTTGAAGTGTTTTGAAAATAGAATGTTTTTATATCGGTAAAACCACTACTACCGTTTTGCTATTTTGAGCTTGAGAAAAGCTAAACTCTTTTTGAGGAGACCGTCTTAAAGCTTCGATTAACTTTTCTTTACTAATTTTAGTCCCTGCCTTTTCAGTGCCTTTTATTAAGTCGTTCGTATTCATTACTCATCTATTTTTGATTTGGTAATTTAACAGGTGGGTTTTGATGCTTTAACCATTCTTTGAAACTTAATATTTCATTGTACCTACGGGGCTGAACCAGCGAGCCGTTTTGGTTTGTGTTCGGTAATCCGGTGTTCCCCGTACCCACGGGGCTGAACCGGAAAGCAAGTCTTTTGGCATCAGTCCGTTTATGTGTTCCCCGTGTTCACGGGGATTAATTTTTGATGTGCTTCTCGTGTGTGTTTTATCGTCCAAGTGATCTTTAGCATCACGGTCTAAAGCGTAACTGATGATCTTGTAGTGATGGCTTGATGTACTTATTTTGATTGATTAAAGTTAAAAAGAGTTGGGAATTTCGCTCCATTGGGTGGTGTAATTAGGGCTCTTATTTCCTTGTTTCATTTTCCATGGCCGTTTAAATCCTTCGCTGGCGAGTTTAATTGATTCTCTGCCCATTTTTAGGTTAATCGAGTCCATCGTTTTCATTAAGACTTCTGATTTTGGGTTTGTTTTAACAGAGCTGAATAGGTCATTTTGTATGCCTTCGCTTGCTACTAATTCACTGACCATGACGCCTGCTTTGGCGTAGTTGTGGTTGGGCTTATAGATTTGCTTTAATGCCCATAGCGCAATGTTAACCAGTTGTCTTGTGTCGTCGGTTGGGCTTGGTAGTGGGATTGTTAGGCCATTACTATAAAAGGGGTCGGTGGGTTTAAAAGGGCTGGTTCTGATATAAACGTGAATAGAGCCTGCAAAGGATTTTTGTTTACGTAGTTTTTCTGCAGCACGACTCATATACAGCGTGATCGATTCTGCTAAACCATTAAAATCGCTAATGGCGTGCCCAAAGCTTCTAGAGCTGACAATCTGTTTTTTTGGTGGGATTATTTCTTCCAAGTCGATGCAGACAATGCCGTTTAGTTCTTGGATTGTTTTTTCCATGATTACGCTAAATAGTTGTTTTAATCTTTGAGGGTTGGCGTTTTTTAAATCGAGTACGGTATTGATTCCTAATGCTTGAAGTTTAGGCGCTATTTTTCTGCCGATTCCCCACACTTCACCCACGTCTAATTTTGAAAGTAGGGTGTTCAGTTCTTCATGGTGCATGACGTTAAAGTTGCAGACGCCATTAAATTGGGTTTGTTTTTTAGCGCAATGATTAGCGAGTTTGGCGAGTGTTTTAGTTGAGCCAATACCCACGCAAACAGGTAAGCCTGTCCAGTTTAGGATGCGCTTGCGCATTGTTTGACCGTAAGCTGTGAGGTCTTTAGATTTGAATGCGGTCAGGTCTAGAAAGGATTCGTCGATGGAGTAGATTTCTTGATCTGGGCTAAATTCTCTCAGTATCGTCATCACGCGATTACTCATATCCGCATATAAGGCGTAGTTGCTAGATAGCCCGATAATGCCGAATTGATTCGCAATTTCTTGGCATTTAAACCAAGGCTCACCCATCTTAATACCGAGCACTTTAGCTTCATTACTACGAGAGATCGCACACCCGTCATTGTTTGATAAAACGACAATTGGTTTTTCTTTTAGCTTGGGATTAAAAACGCGCTCACAAGAAACGTAGAAGTTGTTCACGTCGATTAGGGCGATGCTACGATTCATAGTGGTATCACGGTGGTGTTTGGTTTGCCGAGCTCTTTGAGTAAAAGTTTATAGGTGTCTACATCAAAGCTGAAGTTGTATTGAGATTGGATGGCTTCTTCTAATTGCGATTCGTTGTCTACAGTCGCAATGTGGCACCATTGCTCAAAGACGTGTAGTTCGGTTTTGTTGGTGATGGGGTCATGTTCTTTAATGCCGACTTTTCCATCAAATCCCCAGCTTTTGATTTTGAGTGAGATCAGGGCTTGTTGGAGTCTGAGGTAGTGAAATGCAGGCGTTTCTTTGCCACAGCATACTCCTTTACAGCGATTAATTTGTGATCTAAAACAGTTGCCTTTCCCAGCTTCTAAGCCTAGCGCTTTTAGACATAGTGAATGTTCATCAGCAATGTTTCTAAGCGCGTCGGTTGCTTGTTTTTTAGATCTAAACGTGCCAAACAATTCACCTAGGTTATCAGGGGTAATTTCATTCTCACGAATCAGTTCTAGCAGTGGATTGTGATCAGGTGTTTTAGCAAGTTGCCAAGCACATAGTTGTCGTTCACGCCTAAGTTGACGGTTGTGAATAGGCTGACGCTCTTTAACTAATCTAGATTCAAGTAATAACGCACCAAATTCACCTGCGGTTTCTATCCATTCAATTCGTTTGATTTCTTGACTAATCCGCATCTCTTTTGTTGAGCTGTGGTCGCTGCTAAAGTGAGACATGACTCTCGTTCTTAAATTAATACTCTTGCCGATATAAAGAGGTAAGTTGTTTTCACCATAAAAGAGATAAACGCCCGCAGTTTCAGGGATGTCATCAATGATATGTTCATCAATGCCAGATGGTAAACTGGTCTTTTTAGAAAGTGCAGTAACAGCAGTTCTTAAGGCTTCTAAGCCCAGTTCATTTTTAGCGAGTTCAATTAATTGCACCATCACTTCAACATCCCCCATTGCCCTATGGCGCTGTGTGCAGGTGAGCTGGTGTCGTTCAACAATGGCGCTTAAACCATGACTTTTATATTGGGGATAAAGTTTGCGAGAGAGTTTAACGGTGCAAAGTACTTTTTGCTTTAAGGTAATGCCGATACGCTTGAATTCTGCTTTTAAAAAGCCATGATCAAATCGGACGTTATGCGCACACATGACCGCTTCATCTAAGTAGTCGAGTAATTCACCTGCGACCTGCGCGAAGGTAGGCGCTTCTTCAACCATTTCGTTGGTGATGCCTGTTAAGGACTGAATAAAGGTTGGGATGTTTGTTTGTGGATTAACGAGGGTCTGCCAACGTGCTACTTCAACGCCTTCTTTAAACTGGATTAAGGCGATTTCAGTGATACGGTCTCGCAGTGGTGTGGCGCCTGTTGTTTCAAGATCTAGTAGGACGTAATTTTTTAGCATAATGGCAGACGCTTTAAAGTGATGGTTGAATCGTGACCACCGATATGTCTTGGTTTTGTTCTATGTGGCTGTTCGTAGGGTTGGAAATACTTGCAACTACTTTGGTGGAGTAGAGATGGGTAAGGGTGTGAGTAGTGCTTGCCCGAGCTAATGGATTTGTTGTAAGTTTGTATAACATTTGAATAATGTTACAGGAATTACTGGCTTTACAATACGCTTAAATCATTAATACTAAAAAAGAAGGATAAGCCTAGTCTTGATTGCTTGGCTGTTTGTTAAAAAAACCACCAGCTTGCCCACATTGCGCTAACTTGTAAGATCAGACCAAGATTGACGTAAACAGCAAATGTTTGATCACCACTCATCATTGCAATGACAGCTTTTGAACAAGTATTAACCGAGACAGCAACAAGGATCGGTATAACAGCATGTTGGATGGGTATTTTCCCCGAAGCGACCATTGTGGCGACAGAAACAGTGGGTGAATGACTGTCAGCCACGCTGGCAAGTCCAACGCCGATAATCAGTCCATTTTGACCAAACCAACGCTGTAAAGCAGTGGAAACCAGTAGGACAACAGCCATCATTCCAGCAAATCAAAATGCTGTTCTAATGCTGAACTCAGAGGCTTGGGTAGAATCAATTGTGATTGGTTGATGGAGTGATTTCAATGTGAGAACAGCAGCATAAATGGTCATTGTAATGATTGCGGCAATAAAGGGTGTTTTGAGTGCGTTTAAGGTGCCGATATTTACTGCTGCTAATAAAATAGCCAGTTGAATGATGGTTGCAACGCTAGCAAAACTAGCGCCGCAGGCCGCTGAATATACAGAACCTGGGTGCTGTTTAGCGTGGGTTCTCATACTGGCAACGGCCGCCAAACTAGAGATAAAACCTGAAATAAAGCCGACAATCGGTAATCCAATCTGTTGGCCAAATAAGCGTAAAGCGAGATGACCAAGGATGTTGATGAGCATCATAAAAATGACAATTAACCATAAATTACGTGGATTAATTGCATCAAACGGGTCGATAAACGCGTTCGGAACGATGGGTAAGATAATTAATGTCGCTGCTGCTAACATTAAAAACGCATACAACTCGGATGGTGTGATGGTTTTTAATACAAAGCCATGTAAACCTTCTTTAATGAGTAGTAGTAAGGCGGTGGCGATGGCGATGCTGGCAGCCAATGCGCTGTTTGTCATACTTAAGCCGCCTAAAACAACAGTGAGTAATAAGCTGATTTCGGTTGTTAAACTGGGGTCTTTATGATGGTCAGTAAAATAAGCCACTGAAACAAAAATAACAACACTCAACAAAGTGGCAATATGTAACCAAATATCCATCATGAACGAGGTGGCGCCGAGTAGCGCAGCTATTGCAAAAGTGCGAACGCCAGCAGTTGCCATTGTATGATTCGCGCGCTTGCTGCGTTCTCTATCCGTCCCAATAATGAGACCAATACCTAACGCTACAGCAAAATTGAGCAAAATGACGTGAGTGCTAAACATTGAAAAATCCTCAGCTTAAGCTACAACGAGCCAGAAATGATGATTGCTCGTTGATAATAGACCTATAACCAGTCCCAATCTATTCTTTCTTTTTGAGGCGCTTTGCGCATTAACCAATCCCATAATCTTGGTGGAATAAAACGTAACAATTTGGCCAGCCAACCCATCTGCCAAGGAATGACGACAAAGCGTTTTTGCTTTTCGATGCAAGCAATACATTGTTTGGCAAAAACATCAGCTTCCATTAGGAAAGGCATTTGATAGGCGTTAATCGCTGTCATGGGTGTTCGGATATATCCAGGGGCTATGGTGGTGACTGCAATATTATAAGCTTGCATCTCTACACGCAAGCTTTCAAGGTAGGTGATGACGGCTGCCTTGCTGGCACTATATGCACCTGCACCTGGTAGTCCACGAATACCCGCAACACTAGCAATACCAACCAGCTGTGTTGGCACCGCCTTAGATTGCTGCATGGCAGGAATAAAGGGACTAAAGGTGTGCACCATACCCATAACATTGATGTCCATGATTGCTTGGAACGCAGGAATATCTGCTTGATGTTCTGTCAGGGTGCCACGGCTAACACCTGCACTGGCAATGACGATATTAGGCGCACCGAAACGATGAATAAAATCGTTAGCAGCCTCGTTTAATGCAGCGCGATCTCTAACATCCAATGCATAAATGGCACAGCGCACATTGGAATTGGATGCTAGTTCAGCGGCTAGCTGCTGCAGAATAGCTGGTTTCCGACCCACTAAGCCCAGCACTAAGTCAGCATTTGCGTGTGCATATTGCTGAGCTAATGCTAAACCAATCCCGCTAGAGGCACCTGTAATGAAGATTTTTTTCATACGATTTGTGATGCCGCTAAACGATGGTGTGAGCGGGTAAAACAATCATTATTTTAACCGTGATGGCAACTCAATTAGATCGGTTGCCTTTTTTACTTTTTTACTGGTGTTTGTTTCTTTGTTGAGCGAATATTTCCAACAATGTAATCTACCACTTGTAGTGCTTGCTGATTACCACCTGCCATGGTGCCAGAGGTGATGAATTTTCCATCAATCACTAAGCTGGGCACACCTGTTGCGCCAGATGAGCGAAAGATTTGTGCAGCACGTTTTAAATGCGTGTTTACCGTAAATGAATTAAAAGTGTCTTCTACTTTTTTACGGTCTAAACCACTGTTGTTGACAATCCAAGCCAGCGTTGCTTTTGAATCGGTAGGATTTAAAGTTCTTTGCTTGTGAATAGCATCAAACAGTTTGTCGTGTAATTGCTCGCCTACACCTAAATCTTGCATGGTGAAAAAAGCTTGTGCCATTGGCGCCCAACTCGGATTAGGCAAACCTGGCATGCGTGTAAAATGCACATCCGCAGGTAATTTTTTTAACCAAGCATTTAAGGGTTGTTCCATATGATAACAATGCGAACATCCGTACCAAAAAATTTCCATTACTTCAATTTTATTGGGGTTTTCTTTTGGCATGACTTGCGCAACTGCGTCAAATTCTTGCCCTATTTGCGGCGCTGCTAATGCAACATGACTGAATTGAATGGCACCTAAAAACAGTGCAAATGACAGCAATAATTTTTTCATTATTTATCCTTACTTGTTAAATTAAATGGTGGTGTTGTGGATGAATGTGTTAAAGACAATGAGTGATGACGATAAATTCAATCCAGCTTAATCACTAATCAGTGTTTGATTCGGTTTCGACTTTAATTAAATCAGCGTTAAAGTCATTCGCTAATAATTCAGCCCGGGTTTTGTTAATGGCCTCAATATTACTAAGCGGACCAACGCGCACGCGATGCCAAGTGCCTTGGTCTGCAATTGTAGCGGTTTGCACAATGGCTTCAAAGCCTTGTAAGGCCAGTTTGGCTTTTAAATTATCAGCATCTTCTTCTGTTTGGAATGAGCCAATTTGTAAGAAATAATCTTCTTTTTTTGTACTAATGTCTGATTGGGCAATTTCTTTTTCGGTTACCGTGCTTTCTGTTCTAGGTAAGATGGTATAAAAATCAAGCTTATCCTCAGGTTCGGCACTTTCCTCATCCGTTGTTTGGCTAGCACTTTTAGTGAGCGACTCAATTTTAGGAAGTTTTGCTTTTTTATCTTTAAAAGGGCTGGTATCGCCTTGAATATAAATTGTCAGGGCGACCGTGACGATAACACCGAGTAAAAAACCAAACATGAGTCCAGATAAAAAAGGACTGCCGTTATTGGATTTTTGTTGGGATGATCTGGGTTTGTAATCTCTACTCATGCTTGTTTATCCAATTCTCTGCTTACATTTTATTTGGTGCGCTTACACCAAGCAATGTTAAACCGTTGTGCAAAACGTGTCGGGTGGCACAGATTAATGCAAGACGGGCTAATTTGGTTGCGCGATCGTCAACTAAAAATTTGGTGTCGTTGTAATAGCTATGTAATTCACTCGCACACTCTTTTAAGTAATTGGCAATCATATGCGGTGCCAATTCTTTTGCTGAAACTTCCACAATATCGGGGAATTCTGCTAGTTTCTGCATCAATATGGTCTCGCGTGTTGAGGTTAGCGGACTTAAATCAATGGCCGCTAAAGTGGAGACTTCTCCTTCCCATTGTGTCAATACGCTGCAAATTCGCGCATGTGCGTATTGTATGTAATACACAGGGTTATCATTACTTTGTGAGCGTGCAAGGTCAATATCAAATACTAATTGCGAATCAGCCTTGCGTGCCGCTAAGAAATATCGCGTTGCATCACAACCAACCTCTTCAATCAAGTCGCGTAAAGTGACATAGCTACCAGCACGTTTAGAAAGCTTTACCTCTTCACCGCCACGCATGACGGTGACCATTTGATGGAGCACATAGTCTGGCCACCCTTTTGGAATGCCAACATTCAGTGCTTGTAATCCTGCTCTCACGCGCGTAATCGTACTATGGTGGTCAGCGCCCTGCTCGTTAATCACCTTTGTGAAGCCACGATTCCATTTTTCTAAATGATAAGTGACGTCGGGAACGAAGTAAGTATAGCCACCATCTTTTTTGCGCATCACGCGGTCTTTGTCATCTTCAAAGTCGGTGGTGCGCAACCAGAGTGCGCCCTCTTCTTCATAAGTATGGCCGCTGTTAATTAAGGTTTGAACCGTTTGATCTACCTTACCTGATGCATAGAGTGCGCTTTCTAATGAAAAGACGTCAAACTGAATCTGAAAAGCCCGTAAATCTAAATCTTGTTCGTGGCGCAAGTAAGCCACGCTAAAGTGGCGAATAGATTCAATGTCGCTTAAATCACCGCTTGCAGTTACCTGGAGATCATCAGCAACAATGGTTGTTTTGGCTAAATAAGCGCTAGCAATATCGGCAATATATTCACCGCGATAGCCATTTTCGGGGAAGCTAGGGTCATCTGTTGATAGGCCTTGCGCACGGGCTAACACCGATTTTGTGAGGTTGTCGATTTGCGCGCCAGCGTCGTTGTAGTAAAACTCGCGTGTCACATCCCAACCGTTGGCCGCCAATAAGCGCGATAAACAATCACCGACAGCGGCGCCACGACCATGTCCAACATGCAGTGGCCCCGTTGGGTTGGCGGAAACGAACTCGACCTGTACTTTTTCGCCTTTACCTAATTGGTTATGGCCGTAGTGGTCACCCGCTTGCAGAATGGCTTGAACAACCGCGTGTTTGGTGTTGTTTGCCAAATAAAAATTAATAAAGCCCGCCCCCGCAACTTCTACTTTTTCAATTTGATCGTTTGGGGGTAAGGATTGAATGAGTTGCTCTGCAATTGCCCGTGGATTCTGACGCAAAGGTTTAGCTAACATCATGGCAAGATTGCACGAAAAATCACCGTGCGCGGCGGATTTGGGCCGCTCTAAAATAATGTGAAGACTATCAGCGTCTGCAACTAAAGTGTGTGCAGCTTGCAAAAGTAAGTTTGAGATCAGTGCTTTCAAGGGTCGTTTCTTAAATGTTAAATAATCAGTTATATTGCATAAATTCTGCTAAGTCATTATTTTAACCCAATACACTTAAATTATCTGTATCCACCAGCCCTATGCCAAAACAAATCCTTAGAATTGGACTTGATGTACCGCTCAATCGATTATTTGATTATGCAAATGATGGATTTAACGCGCAGGTTGGTGCACGCGTTGTGGTTTCTTTTTCTGGGCGCAATTTGGTTGGTGTGATTGTTGCCATCTCGGATACTTCAGATTTGCCGCTGGATAAGATAAAGCCAGTGCAACACGTGTTTGATGATGTTGTGTTTGATGCGCAGATGTTTAAATTATTGCAGTTTTGCAGCGATTATTATCATTATCCGCTTGGGCAGGCGATGATTGCGGCATTGCCTTTACGTTTGCGGCAAATAAAACCCGCAATCACGCGTAAGTGCTATGTTTATCAGCTTAAGCGGTCGATTGACCTAGCCGAACTGCCAAAGCGACAACTGGTATTACTTCGTATTGTCACTCTGTTGCAAACGCAAGAAAGCGTCAGCGAGACACAATTGGTTGATGTTTCGCCAAGCTGGCGCAAAGCCATCGCTTGGTTAAAAGATATGGATTATTTGCAGCAAACCGAAGTTGTTGCCGTCAAACCAGGCTTGCAATCATCCGCTGTGCAACCGCATGTAAATGCAGAGCAACAGCAAGTGATTCAATCGGTATTGAGTGAATTGCATCATTTTAAACCGTGGTTACTCTATGGGATTACAGGCAGCGGTAAAACAGAAGTCTATATACAGTTACTGCAAACCATTCTGGCAGAAAAGCATGCGCAAGCATTAATTTTGGTGCCAGAGATTAATCTAACACCGCAACTAGAAGCACGTTTTAGAAGCCGACTTAGTCAGTATCCATTAGCTACTTTACATAGCAATCTAAGTGAAAGTGAGCGCTTACAGTCATGGCAAGCTGCCAGCACGGGCGCAGCTAAAATTGTTATTGGAACGCGTTTGAGTGTGTTTGCTGCGATGCCACATTTGAAGCTAATCGTGATTGATGAAGAGCATGACAGCTCTTACAAACAGCAAGACGGTATGCGTTATCATGCGCGCGATATTGCCATTATGCGGGCCAAACAGCTCAATATTCCAATCTTGATGGGCAGTGCTACGCCATCATTGGAAACGTGGCATTTAGCCAAAAAGCAACAATATGGTTTGTTGATGTTAAAACAGCGAGCTGTCGAGAGCGCAACGCTCCCAAAAATACATTGTATTGATGTGGGTAAAACGCCGACTGAAAAAGGCTTATCTCCTATTCTTATTCAAGCCATGCGTGAGCGTTTAAAACGTGGTGAGCAAAGTCTATTGTTTCTCAATCGACGTGGTTATGCCCCCGTACTGCATTGCAGTACTTGTCATTGGGTGGCGCCTTGTCTGCGCTGTTCTGCTCGGCTAGTGGTTCACCTTGGACAAAGGCAGCTTAAATGCCATCACTGTGGGCATGAGCAGAGCATTCCAGTGCAATGTCCAGATTGCGGCAACACAGATTTGAGTCCTGTAGGACAGGCAACACAGCGCCTAGAGCAAACATTATCAGATTTATTTCCGACAGCCAATATTGCCAGGGTTGACCGTGACAGCGTGCGGAATAAAGATGCGCTGACCGACTTATTAAAACGAGTACAAGAAAGACAAGTTGATATTTTGATTGGCACGCAAATGTTAGCCAAAGGTCATGACTTTCCGCATTTAACTTTAGTTGGTGTGATTGATACCGATACTGCTTTATTTAGTCCTGACTTTCGTGCCAGTGAGCGACTTTTTTCTCAGCTAATGCAGGTCTCAGGTAGGGCGGGCCGCGCAGAAAAAGCAGGCCAAGTATTGATTCAAACCACATTCCCACAACATGCGCTGTTCGATGCCTTGCGCGGACAGGACTACGCAAATTATGCAGATGTTTTGTTAGCTGAGCGTAGCGCTATGCAGTTACCACCGACCAGTTATTTTGCATTGTTAAAAGCAGAAGCTAATGATTATCAACCTGTTTTGACGTTTTTAAACAAAGCGGTTTCGTTGGGGCAAACCATTCCGAATGCGATCATGATTTATGATCCCCTCAGACCGCAAATGGAAAGATTGAACAATATGGAAAGAGGGCAGCTATTGCTACAGGCCAATAATCGTGCGGACTTACATCAATTTTTAAAACAATGGATACCACATTTGCGCGCGCAAAGAATAAGTAACCAATTACGCTGGGTTTTCGATATCGATCCCATCTCGTTTTAGCGCAGGTTGCCAGTTTACAACGAATAACAAAACTATAAAATATCGTCCAGTACATAGGCGATTGAATGGGTCCAATTTTTCGTGCTGTACTTGGCTTTAGATGAATCTTGCGTTAATAACAAAAGTATTTTTTAACACATATAGTTTAAAATTAATCTTTGTAAAAGATCAATCATCTTTTTAACCAAAAATATAGAGTAGCCATGACTAAAACGCCACCTTGTGTAATGACCTTTGCCGCAACCGATCCGAGCGGTGGTGCAGGCTTGCAAGCGGATGCATTGACTTTGTCCAGTATCGGCTGCCACCCTTTATCAATCGTTACTGGTGTCACGGTGCAAGATACGGTTGGGGTTGAAAGTGTCATGGCTTTAGATGCTGACTGGGTGAATGAGCAAGCACGTAGCATGCTAGAAGATGTGCAAGTTGCTGCTTTTAAGTTGGGATTATTGGGGAGTGTTGAAAATATTGCTGTGGTTGCAGAAATCATGGCTGATTATCCTGATGTGCCATTAATCATCGATCCAGTGTTAACTTTTGGTCGTGGGGATGATTTGAGTAATGATGAAATGCAAGCGGCCATGTGTGAGTTATTATTTCCTCAAGCGACTTTAATCACACCCAATAGCATAGAAGCGCGTCGTTTGGCTTTTTATGACGAACATGAGGAAATAAAACATACGGCATTAGCGCCCGCTGCACAACGATTGTTGAGTATGGGTGCGCAGTATGTGTTGATTTCTGGTACGCATGAACGCTCAGCAGATGTCGTGAATGCTTTGTATGGCGCAGAAGGCTTGGTTAAAGCGTATCATTGGGAACGATTATCAGGTAGTTTTCATGGCGCAGGTTGTACGTTGAGCAGTGCGATTGCCGCTTGTATGGCGCATGGATTAAACGTAGAAGAGGCGTCACAAGAGGCGCAAGAATTTACTTGGCAAACCCTGAATAAAGCGTTTAGGCCTGGCATGGGGCAATTGATACCAGACCGTTTTTTTTGGGCAAGAGAAGAGGCGGACATGTCAGTAGATGTTGAAAAATCATCTTCTATTCAACATTAATCGCTCGTTAATCAATAAGGCGTAAAAATTGCTTGAATATTGAGCGTTTTACAATTTATTGGGTCATAAGCTGGACGAGTAAGAAAAGTAGCAACAAAATGGTGCGCGCAATGCGATTTGACGCACTTTTGGTACGCGCGTTGCTGTTTTAACTATCCGACAATTTAATTTAATTTTTGAGCAATAACGATATAATCCGAGACCATGACTTCACAAAATCAAATTTTATTCGAAAAATCACAACGCCTTATTCCAGGTGGTGTGAACTCTCCAGTGCGTGCTTTCCGTAGTGTTGGCGGCACGCCAGTCTTTTTCAAGAAAGGCTTGGGATCCAAATTATGGGATGTTGATGGTAAAGAATATATTGACTACATCAATTCGTGGGGGCCAATGATTGTTGGGCATGCGCATCCCGAGGTAATTGCGGCGGTGCAAGCGGTTGCTGTCAATAGTTTATCCTTTGGTGCGCCGACAGGTTTAGAGCTGGAAATGGCAGAAGCCATCAATCATTTGATGCCGAGCATGGAACAAGTTCGGTTAGTTAGCTCTGGCACTGAGGCTACCATGAGTGCCATTCGTGCTGCTCGTGGTTTTACGGGTAGAAGTCAGTTTTTAAAGTTTGAAGGTTGCTATCACGGCCATGCTGACGCCTTATTAGTAAAAGCAGGTTCAGGGTTACTCACTTTTGGAGAGCCAGATTCTGCAGGTGTGCCTACAGAAGTGGCTGCTAATACACTGACTTTGCCTTATAACGATGTTGCGCAACTAGAAGCCCTATTTAAACAATCGGGTGATGCGTTGGCTTGTGTCATTATTGAGCCTGTTGTCGGCAATATGAACTTGGTTAAACCTAATCCATTATTCTTAAAAACATTACGCGAATTGTGTACCAAACATGGTGTGGTATTGATTTTTGATGAAGTAATGACAGGATTTAGAGTGCATTTAGGTGGCGCACAAGCCCTTTACGGGATCAAGCCAGATATGACCACATTGGGTAAAGTAATCGGTGGCGGTTTGCCTGTTGGTGCTTTTGGCGGACGTAAGGAGATTATGTCTGGGTTGGCGCCTTTAGGTAAAGTGTACCAAGCGGGTACACTTTCAGGCAATCCAGTGGCGGTGACAGCGGGTCTCAAAACCTTGGCACTGATTCAAGCCCCAGGGTTTCATGAACAATTAGCTGCACAAACGCAAAAATTGGTTGATGGTCTTATGGCAGCAGCAAAAAAAGTGGGCGTAACCTTTAGCGCGCAGAGCGTGGGTGGGATGTTTGGTTTATATTTTAGTGCGGAATGTCCGAATTGTTTTGATGAAGTCATGGCATCGGATAGAGCCGCTTTTAATACCTTTTTCCATAGCATGTTAGACAGCGGTATTTATCTTGGACCTTCTGCTTTTGAAGCGGGGTTTGTGTCTGCAGCGCATACTGATGCAGATATTGCCGCTACCGTTGCAGCGGCTGAAAAAGCTTTTGCAAAAGTTTTATCAACAAAACAAGCCTAAATTGATCGCTATGTGATTGATAGCAAGCGTGTTTAACGGTATTATTGAAGGTTCCGCTAAATGTACAGTAATGCTTGAGAATATAGTATGAATATGAATAATCCAATTAATCAGCAGGATTCCAAATTGACTAGATCGACACTTACAGAAATTAAAGCAACAGAAATGAAGACAGAGTCTCAGTTGTCAAGTTTGACGCCTGAAAAACAGGGTTTATATAACCCGAATCATGAGCATGACGCTTGCGGTGTTGGTTTTGTTGCGCATATCAAAGGCCAAAAAAGTCATCAAATCGTTCTACAGGGTTTGCAGTTATTAACTAACTTAACGCATCGTGGCGCAACGGGCTACGACCCTAAGCTCGGTGATGGTGCTGGTTTGTTAATGCAGATTCCAGATGCGTTTATGCGTGAGGAAGCCGCCAAGCTGAATATTGAATTGCCTGCTGCTGGGCAGTATGCGATTGGCAACTTGTTTTTACCACAAGTATCAAGCAATAGAGCGCAATGCGAAGGCGTAATTGAAAACATTATTCAAGAAGAGGGTCAGACCTTATTAGGTTGGCGTGATGTGCCAGTCGATAATAGTAATATTGCTGAAGCAGCGCGCGATGTAGAGCCTGTGATGCGTCAGGTTATTATTGCCAGCACTTTTAATGATCAAGCGGCTTTTGAGCGTAAGTGTTTTGTCATGCGTAAGCGCATCGAACATGCTGTACGTCAGCTAGATATTCAAGATAATGCTTATTTTTATGTGCCATCATTATCGTCTCGCACCATTGTTTATAAAGGGATGTTGCTCGCCAATGAAGTTGGTGTGTATTACAAAGACTTAGTCGATGAGCGTGTGGTGTCAGCACTGGCTTTAGTTCATCAACGCTTTTCTACCAATACATTCCCTTCATGGCATCTGGCGCATCCATTCCGCATGATTGCGCATAATGGTGAAATTAATACGGTACAAGGTAACGTTAACTGGATGACAGCGCGTCATGCGGCGATGCGTTCAGAGTTATTGGGTGAAGATTTGGAGAAAGTGTGGCCGCTGATCGTTGCAGGCCGTTCGGATTCTGCTTGCTTCGACAACTGCTTAGAGCTGTTAGTTGCTGGTGGCTATAGTGTGCCACATGCCATGATGATGATGATTCCAGAAGCTTGGAATGAAAAAACCATTATGGATGACGATAGACGTGCTTTTTATGAATATCACGCAGCGATTATGGAGCCTTGGGATGGCCCAGCAGCGGTTGCATTTACTGATGGTCAAATCATTGGTGCAACACTGGACCGCAATGGCTTACGTCCAGCGCGTTACTTAGTTACTGATGACGACATTGTGATGATGGCGTCTGAAATGGGTGTGTTGACATTCCCAGAAGAAAAAATCGTTAAAAAATGGCGTTTACAACCAGGCAAAATGTTAATGATAGACATGGAGCAAGGTCGCATTATTGACGATGAAGAAGTAAAGCGTGAATTAACAACCGCGAAACCTTATCGTCAATGGATTGATGCAACACGTTATAACATCGCTGACCTGCCAGCAGTTGACCCTAGCTATGAATTAAAAGCAAGCTTATTAGATACGCAACAAGCTTTTGGCATGACTCAAGAGGATATTAAGTTTTTATTAGAGCCAATGATGACTGATGGCGCTGAGGCGGCTGGGTCTATGGGTAATGATGCGGCCTTGCCTGTGCTGTCCAACAAACCAAAAGTGCTTTACAACTACTTTAAGCAATTATTTGCGCAAGTGACTAATCCGCCAATTGATCCGATTCGTGAAGAAATGGTGATGTCATTGGTGACATTTGTTGGCCCGAAACCGAATTTGCTTGAAATGCATGAAACCAAACCGGATCCCCGTTTAGAAGGTAGTCAGCCAGTATTGAGTGAGTCAGATTTTGCTAAGATAATGAACATTCAATCAATCACCAATGGGGATTACAAAGCCATTTCTCTAGATATTTGCTACCCAGCAGTTGATGGGGTTGCGGGAATGTCAGGTGCGTTGAGTGCCTTGTGTGCAAAAGCAGAGCAGTCCGTTGCCAATGGCTATAATATTATTGTCTTAAATGACATGAACGTGGATAGCGATATGGTGGCCATCCCTGCGCTTTTAGCCACCTCTGCTGTGCATATGCATTTAGTGGATGCTGGTTTACGTACACAAACAGGTTTGGTGGTGTCGACTGGTTCAGCCCGTGAGGTGCACCATTTTGCATTGTTAGCAGGTTACGGTGCCGAGGCTGTATTCCCATGGTTGACTTATAAAACAATCGCTAATCTATCTGACCAGCCACAAGAGGCAAATAAGAAGTTTATTAAAGCGGTTGGTAAAGGCTTGTATAAAGTGATGTCCAAAATGGGTATTTCAACATACCAGTCTTATTGCGGTGCGCATATCTTTGAAGCGATCGGTTTGAACTCGCAGTTCATCAATGCCTATTTTAAAGGGACAACAACCCAAATTGAAGGTATTGGTTTAGAGCAAGTGGCGGAAGAAGCGTTGCGTTTACACCACGATGCTTTTGGTAATGATCCTATATTAAGTAATGCATTAGATGCGGGTGGTGATTATGCTTACCGTGTTCGTGGTGAGGAGCATATGTGGACACCGCAATCTGTGGCTAAATTACAGCATGCAACCCGCACAAACCAATACGATACTTATAAAGAATATGCAAAATTAATTAATGATCAAACACGTCGCCACATGACATTACGTGGTTTATTTGAGATTAAACCTGCAGCAAAGCCGATTGCATTAGATCAGGTGGAGCCAGCCAAGGAGATTGTGAAACGTTTTGCCACGGGTGCGATGTCTATGGGTTCAAT
>Ga0129324_10001234_pt1 | contig 16784 bp, 25 predicted proteins | sample CPBDNA_7_FD_96879 | JGI IMG/M metagenome (GOLD analysis project Ga0129324, IMG submission 96879) | Freshwater to marine salinity gradient microbial communities from Chesapeake Bay, USA - CPBay_Spr_15_0.2_DNA | ecosystem: Environmental > Aquatic > Marine > Coastal | place: USA: Chesapeake Bay... | reverse complement strand
GCCGAATCCGGAGCCGCCCGGAACGCTTCGATCCGCTGCTGCTTCGTGAAACTCTCAGGTGACTCTAAGACCTGCTGGACAGTAGGAGCCATCCGATCACCTTACGCTTCGGTAGACCGGCGCTCCAACAACGCTGACAGCTTCTCCTCGATCTCCTCAGCGGAAACCGTAGTCTCGATCGGGCCACCGGCCGGACCGCTGATCTCCGTGCGGTTGAGCCGTCCCCAACGCTGCGGATGCGAGCGCTCTAGGAACCACGCTGCCGCCTGCCACGTTCCTTCGTTCGCTGCCTTGTTGATCAGGACAACGGATCGGACCTCGGCTGATGCCCGGGCCTTTTCTACTGCGTCTACAAACTCTGCAAAGATCGTTTCGTTTTTGTTCGGTTTCTCACCTGCGGTTAGGCGGTCTCTTTCGATCCTGCCTCGTTCCATCCAGTTGTAGAACGCTGCTGTGCTGACTCCGGCGTATGCGGATGCGGTGTCTTGGTAGTTACCGGCTTGAAGTGCGGTAACGATTTTGTCTTGTGTTTCTTGATTGAGTTTTGATGGTCTTCCCATGATTTCAGTATCCTACTCCGGTTAGCGTGCGGCTCGATGCCGGAGGATCAGTTCGTTTTTGCGTTTCGGGTGGTGGCGTAGAAGGTCGGGCCATCTCGCTATAAGCATTTCGTTCACTTGAACGTCGAGTTCGTCGGACCTGTAGTCCTGACATCCGCCTTTGTTTGTCCAATGGGCGTATGTGGGGAGTAGTTCGTCGCAGCGGGCAACAAGTCCGTATCGGGATATGTGCTGGCACGTGTATTCGTAGTCTTCTCGTACTGCGGCCATCACGTCGAACCGTAGGTCGGTCGGTTTTGTGGCGAAGATGTGAGCGCAGATGAAGTGAGTGGTCTTGATTTCACCTTTCGAGAAGTACGCGTTAGGGGTTGGGGCGCAACCGGCAAGTCTTGCCCCGGTCTTCCTCATGCCTTCGCTGAGTACGCGTACGTAGTCGGTGAAGGTTCCTTCTTTGGCTTTACCCGTGGCGAAGTCGTATGTCTGGAGTTTTTTTGGGTCGTCATCGGATTGGATACAGATCAGTTCCCGTTCAAACGCGTGATTGAGGGCAGCGTTCCGGGCGACGGGTAGAGGTCTCTCCCCTTCGGGTGTGGCAACCTCGATGACAGATGTCGCACCGGTTTTCTCGTAGCTTTCCCCTTGGCCTTCAGGGACCAGCCAAGTGACTTCGTATGGTGCGAAAGTTTTCGTTACGTTTTCTACGTTTTCGGGGCGATTTGATGACGGTGTGTATACCCCGAAATTGGTGTTCTCTAAGGTTGACATTAGATCAATCCGTTCTTGCGTTGGCGGTCCATGAGATTCTCGGCTTGCGTCGTCCTCTGCCTTTGCGCCCATTTGAGTTCTTCTTCAACTGGCAGGCACTTGCTCATCTTCGAGACTGAGTAATAGACGGCAGAGATCCGGTATCCGTTCTTGTTCCTCGCTATCGGTGTGACACCGTGGAGGATCTGTGATCCCGGGAAATAGATTACGTCCCCGTCCCGACAGTCGATAGTCAGGTTGTATTCAGGGAGATGGAGGTGTCCTCCACGCGCATCCCTACGAACCACGATCATCGCCGACCATGAACCGGCGAAGTTGTTCCTATCGAAGTGATAGTAGAGCGCTGAGGTTTCATTGATCACTCCGGAAGTCCACGGAGTTCCCGCCATACGCCAATCGTCGCCAACGCCTAAAGCAGCGTTCCTAGTGAAGTGCGCTTGTTCAGGGAGAGCGTCCTCGAATGTTTCCCATATCGGGGATGCGGCTCTTTCAACGACAGCGTGAACTTTTGGTTGTTTATGCGCGAAAGTGCAAATGGAACAGGCGGCTCTCCGCAATACCGGGGTGCGTCCCGTGAATCCGAAGTTGGTATTCACGTTTTTCATCCCGGATGCCCGATTGTTCAGACCGAACTTCACTTCCCGCATCGCCCTACGGTATTCACCGAGGTCTCCTGCGTATCCTCCGACGAACATGATCGGTAGGTTGGTTGCGGAATCAACAACGGTATCCCCACGCAGCACCGGGTCTGGTTCGTGGTGGACGACTTCCTGATCCACCATTGATTTAGCTTCATCCCGGGACAAGGTTTTTTCGACCTTGTGGATCATTCGGGCGGAGCCGTTTCAACGCGTTCTGCGAGGAGCATCACGATCAGGTCGGCGATGGATTCAGCGCCGAGTTCGGCACGGACAGTTTCTGAGGACGCTGCCACCCACTCGAACAGGTCGAGCCGGTAGTCAAGGATGATTGACCGGATACCACGGTTCTTGTATTCCTCTTTACGTTCCGCCCAATTCGCTACTGTGGAAGTGTTCACGATGTCCATGATCGTGTTCGTTTCCACATGGCCGGATTCTTCGAGCAGGGCATTCAGGTCGTCGAGGGCGTCCATGTCCCAGCCGGTCCCGTCGAGGCTTGATTGTGTGGCGAGATCGGACAGGAGCGTTGCGAGGGAATCGTTGTCGTAGAAACCGAGATCCGATGTGCGGTTATCTGCGAGGAGGATTCGTTTCGCTGTCTCGGCATCAGCTTCAACCGTTGTCACAAGAATAGTTTCCCATTTGAGTTGTTTCGCTGCTTCTAGACGGTGAGAACCGGCGATAACGGTCCCGTCTTTCAGGGCGACGATAGGGGAATACTGTCCGTTCATTTTCAGGGATTCAGCGATTGCGTCCACGTTTCCGCGCCGGGGATTGTCCGGATGCGGATGGAGTTCTGTTACGGGACGTTGGGTTGTGATGGGATTGAGTTCAGTCATGTCGTTCACCGTAGTTGATTAGAAGTCCCGGTTGAAAGCGCCGTGACCTTGATTGGGACTGACGGACCATGAGCCGTCAGGTAGTTGTAATCGGTTAGCAATTTCTTGTTCCGGTTGTGATCCGAGTTTGCTGCTCCACAGGTTGAACAGATCGGATTGGAGTTTCAGGCTCCAGCGGTCAACCTTGATCTTGATGTCTGTGATGACGGGTTTGGATGGTTTCCCTAGTGAACTTGCGATGAGATCGTCGAGGTCATCTCCGTCGAACCCTGTTCCGTGGAGATCGTGCCGGTTTGCGTTCAACATCGCGATGAGCGCATCCGTATCGTATGTTGCGAGATCGGCTGTCCGGTTATCCACAAGGACGATCTTCCGTGCCTCATCCTCATCCACATCCACGAACGTGACGGCGATCTGATCCCAGCCTAACGAGCGAGCAGCCTGCCAAGTGTGATTCCCGACGAGGATTGTGTTGTCCCGTTTGTTCACGACGATGGGACGGTACTGCCCATTCACGGTCAAGGATTCGCCGATTGCGCCTACGTCGCCCTGTCGTGCGTTCTTCTCATACGGGGAAATCGTGTTGATGTTGATCGTGACCGCAGAGATGGTTGACAGCCTCACCGGGGTAGTTTCCGGGTCGGAGGCTTTCGGTTTGTTGCGCTGGGGCAGGTCGAGCCTCCTGCGGATGGTCTCCTCGGGGCGGAGGGTGTGCTGCTCGATCGGCATGGCCCACGCGTCGAAAGGATCGCGTTCGACGGTCATTCGGTATGGGCCGACGTTGATGTCGGCGTCGAAGCTGCCGAAGCCCTCTTCAGGTTTGCCCGAGCCGACCGTGGTCGGGGCATCCCACAGTCCCTCTAGAGCGTCTAGGTCGCCCGGTGAGTAACCCGTGTCGCCAACATCACCGCAAGCCTTCAGGAGAGCAATAAGGAGGTTCTCGTCGTAGTTGGCTAGATCAGAGGCCCGGTTGTCAACGAGGGTGATCTTATCTTCACCGGACTGATCGACATCAACCCACGAGACAGCGATCTCGCTCCAGCCGAGTTGCTTTGCTGCCTGCCAAGTGTGATTGCCAGCAAGGATGCGACCGGTGCGCCGGTTCGCCACGATGGGCCGGTACTGCCCATGAGCAGCGAGGGACTCGGCTATCGCAGCCACATCACCGCGACGGGGATTCTTGAGATGCGGTTTCACATCACCGATGTCTACAGTCTCGGTGGCAGCAACAATCCGTGAATCCATAACCACAGGATAACCAGTTTCAGGGCCACACGCGAAACGGTCCCCGGTTGTTCCTTTCGGAATCCGAGGACCGCTGAAAAGTTCAGGGATTGAGGAAGATCCTTGTTCATGCCTCCGTTTCGCCGAATGTGTCAATGAACGAGCGGATGATCGATTCGGACTCGTCTGCCGAATTGACCGGTTCGGTGTTCCATCCACGGACTGATGCGAAACGTGCATCGTTTGTCTTGCTGCGAAGTACCCGTTGGATTGCGTCGGTGAGCTTTTCGACGGTCAGACGCTCAAGCAGGTCGGGCAGGTTTTCGGTGGAGACGTAGCCAAGATCCATGAAGCCACGTTTGGTCTTGATGTTACGGACCCAGATGGTCCAGCTACGGTTGTCGCCATCGCCACACACCGGACCTGTGAAGTTACCGACGTAACCAAGCTCCATTGTGATTCCGTATTCTTCGAACCAAACACCGGTTTCGTATTTGATTTCGTCGTGTGCGATGTTGGCAAAAAGGGCTTCGTTGGAAAGGGTGGGTGTCATGTTGTTGGCTCCTGTTGTGGTGGTGGACGTTGTTGCCATGTGAGTAGCTTACATCGTCGGGATCAGGTTGTCAACCCCGGTTAGGGGTTTATTCCAAACAATCCACCTATCAGGGCAAATGCAATCAAACGATGCCAGCGACGTTGGCGAACATCGTTTGTATCGTTTATTCCCGACTGCCCCGGCTCGCCATCCGCACCAGTAGGTCACCGAGAAGAGTTCCGGCTTCAGGGTCAACCGGTGTCCCGTCCGTGGCGGCATCAACGATGATTCGTTTATTGGCTATGAGTTGGGCGATGTCCTCATCAACGGTTCCGAGGCAAACCATGTTCCATGCGGTCACGCTGTCCGTCTGTCCAATCCTATGGCAGCGATCGGCAGCTTGATCCATGTCCGCCGGAGTCCATCCCTGTTCGACGAACAGGACATCGGACGCAGCGGTCAGAGTGATCCCGACTCCAGCAGCTTTCAAGGAGCAGGAGATCACGAGTTGGTTCTCATCGTTCTGGAACTTATCGACGGAACGCTGCCTCTCCCCGATATCCATCCCGCCGGTCACGGCACATCCGTCAGAGAATTCTTCTGCGAGTAGATCCACGATCTCCCGGTGATGTGCGAACGTAACCAGTTTCGCTCCCGTATCCGTGAAGTCCTTGACCCAATGCCGGAGAGCGCTGATTTTCGCTTTCGCTGCCAACCTTTTCAGCATCGTGATCGCAACCAAGTGTTCGGCGGCGGATGCGCGTATGGATTGCTCCCATGCTGCTCGATGCGCCTCTTCTGTTGTCGCACCGGCTGACTCTGCCGCTTGCCTTGCGCGTTCCGCCACGAAAGAAACGATGTCCTCTTCAGCGTCCCGGTATTCCTTCATCACGGCAGGATCACCATCCACCATGACAGTCGTCCAGCGTTTCGGAGGAAGTTCCTTGAGGACATCATCTTTCCGTCTCCGGACCATGCACGAGGAACGTAACTTCCGGTTCAGTTCCGGGAGGTTCCTCCCTCCCCCGTATTGCTTCTTGAAAGCACCTACCCCACCGAACTCGCCGATCCGATGTAGGAACCGGAGTTGAGTAACAATCTCCCCCGGGGAGTTCACGACTGGAGTCCCGGTCAGGCATACCCTCACGGCATCCTCGAGCATCCTGTCTGATAAACGGATTGCCGCCTGCGTCCTGATCGTCCGACCGTTCTTGATGTAATGCGATTCATCGAGGACTACAGCGTTCGGGCAGCGCACATCATCAACCCAACCGGCGAGTATGTCGTAGTTCATGATCACGATGTCCGCATCAACTTCGTAGGGTCTCATGCCTTCGACGATGGCAACGCTACGACCCGGAAGCCAGTTCAAGGCTTCTCTCTGCCAATTGAGTTTCAATGAGGAAGGGCAGACGATGATCGCAGGGAAAGATTCGCAGGCTTCAAGGACAGCTAACGCTTGAACTGTTTTACCTAACCCCATCTGATCGGCGATGAGAACTCCTCCCATCATTGCCTGCCGATGTACGGCTTCAGGGCTTCATCCACTTCTGCGATGATGCGTTCATGGACGAAGACGTATTCGTGCATGAGCAGTCCGGCGAGTTTGTGGTTCTCTGCTTCCAGTAGCCCGATGTAGTTAGCAAGGCTTTTCAGCAGCGGAATATCCTTCTCGAAACCATCGGTAACGATCCTCATGACCGGATGCCCACATCCCAAGCGGACTCGAGTTTTTCCACAGCGCGTTTCAGGGTGGAGCGATTAGATGAGCGTTGGATGCCCAGCTCTTTCCACTCCGCCATGATCTGATCGCAGGCTTCCATGATGATGTCGTATTGCGCCACAGTCAGCAGCACTTCAAACTTCCGTCCGTCTGACAACTTGTCATACTCCTTCGGGTATTGGTTTTCCCATAGCTTTCATGGCGTACACGACCCCGGCTTTCTGGAAGGGCAGGAGTTCACCGTTCAGCCCCGGGATTTGTATCTCTGCGGTTGATGCCGCTGACTCTGCGATCCTACGGATACTTCCCCGAGCCGGTTCCAATGCGCTCGAAGTGTCGCTGTCAATCCTTGCGTTGGTTGATACAACGAAGTCCGCTACCTCAATCGCGGCGTCAAGTCCTGTGGTCCACGCTTTACGCTTCGGATTCCACTTGATACCCGGGATGTCTTTGACCCGGGCGATCAGGTCGCGATCGTAGTGGAACTGGATCAGGAACAATCCTCCGACGATGATGGCTGTTGGCCGTATCTCAGGTTCAACATCCGGGATGAGGCTCACATCATCTGATTGTTTGATGTTGTGGCGCTCGCCGAACTGACGGACAAGGCGGATGACATCAACCGGGGCAGTCCAGCACAAATCCTCACTATTCCACTTCCGGCCCGGAATGTCTTTTACGGAACCGACGATGGCGGGATCGTACTTGAATCTGATTATCAGGTTCTCCCCTGAGTCATCAAGGGTGATCCCGCTCGTGGTGGTCACCGGGTCACTTACCCCAGCGACAGTCCTTGTAGATTGCCTGTTCGGTTAGACCGGTCGTTTCGGCGAGGACACGGAACGGGACGTTGTTCTCGCGCATACGCCGCAGGATCGCTCGACGTTGTTTCCCGTACATCACGACCTGACGCTCATGTTCCCGCATCTTCAACGTGAGGGAACGGATCTGATCCAGTTCGTGTTGTGGCGCAACAGACTTGACGGTTTCTGTGTTCATTTTGTTTCTCCTTGGATTATGAGTACGAGTGCGTTGCGACCGATTTTCGGTGCTTCAAATGTGATCCTGCGAACGATGTCTGGAGTGTCATCTTCCAACACACCAGCGTCAACCAGACCGTCTATCGCTGCTTTCACAGCGGGATTACAAGCTGCCGTATCTTGGACACCGGAACGGTTCTTGAGCCACGGCTCGGCGGTTACTTCGCACCACGCGAGAGCAGGCGGACGGAGTTCTGTTGCGAGCAGGTGGAAAGCTGTGCGCCATTCTTTCGTCTTCTTGGCACGATCCCAACGGTTCCCGGATCGTTCGGCGTTAGTTGTCCACGGTCGTTCCGGGTACTCGATTGAGAATGAGATCATGCTCCTCCCCACGGTCTCCATCCCATCTGCTGCCAGTAGACAAGTCCGCACCGGAGGTTCTGTTCCGGGTCGAAAAGGGAATCAGGTTCCATTCCGCACTTTGCTCGGATGTTGTCGGCGAGCGTTCCCCATGCGTTGATCTGGAGGAGTCCCCGACTGTTGTCAAGCGTGGAAGGGCGATCTGCGAAAGCGCTCGGATTACAGCGGCTCTCACGATGAATGATGCGAGCAAGGTTGGCGAGGGTCTCTTCGGGCCAACCCACAGAACGAGCGAGGTCAATCCAGCAACCGTCATCATGAATGGTTTCTTGTACCACCTGTGGCGGAACCGTAATTACAGGCAGAGGCGGGAGTTGTACGGGATCTTGTACCGGAACTGCCGTGGTTGTGCTTTGGATCATCGGAGTCGGATGCTCAGGAGGACATTCACCGGTCTGATAAATCAGGCAACGTGGATCTTCTTGTGGTTGTGGTTGCGGCGGAGTGTCTGCTTTGGAGCAAGACACCGACAATGCGGATACTGCCAAACATAGGAATACTGCCTGCTTCATTCGTCTACTCATTTGTTTCCTTCCCATGACCATCGGCGGAAACCCCGGTCATGTGATTCTTGTGGGTGAGTTTCGATCTGATCGTGACACAACCTGCACACGGCAAGGTATTCGGTGTCTTTGCCGCCTGTGATGTTTCCGCCTTGTGATCGGGGCAGGATCTCGTGGACATCCATGCTTACGATCTGACAATCATCATCCCAGCGTGCTTCGCAGAGTTTGCGTTCGTCAAGGATTCTCTCTACAAGGAGTCGGCGCTCGACGTACATCGCCGACGTTTTCTTCGACCTGTAACGGAGCGGTTTGCGTTCCGGTCTCCATTGACTTTTTGCCTTCAGCGGTGATCGCCGGAGCATTCCGGTCCGAGCGAGACCCCGGGCTTCCGTTCGGACCGATTCGACTTCAAGAACACAAGTGCATCCCGTATCAGGATCGCAGTAACCGCATTCTGTTTCATTCATTAGAAACTCCAATCGTGGTGGTCATCTAACTAGCTTACACGTTACCGTCGTTAGTCCAGAAACGAGGACGGTATGTTTGCGAACCGTTCCGGTTCAGAGCAGACGGAACATCGTTTCACCGTGATGTTCCTGCCTGTGTCGGCGACAATACGAAAGCCATCATCGCATCCGCAGGCTCTGATCCCGGGACGGAATCCAACCTGCTCAGGATGTTTCCTAGCTGCCTTCAGGTAACGGAGGATCAGACGTTGCGAGACATCGGAATGTAGGGAATCGAAACCATCAATTACCTCAGTCACGATTTCCCGTTGCCTGAGATTCAATGAGGGCCAGAGGTCGAGGATTTCCTGAGCTATCTCTTGATCCAGCATTGAGCGCTAACCCGCCTTCCGAAAGGATGACCTGAATATCTGATCGCTTCTGATTGTCCTCATAGATTTTGAGGAACTGTGATCGGAGCGTCTCGGAGTTGGATGAGTTGCAGATGTTCCACCATCCGACGGTCTTGACCGCTTCACCGATGGCAGGGTGCGACCATGCCGGACTACCGGTCCTGCCGGTCGTTCCTGATTGATGGCTAATTTCTCCCCACGCTTGCGCCGGGGTCGGGGCGAGCGCACCGGCCCTAGAAGCGTGGCGGCGACGTATCTGAGCGATCGTGGGCCAGCGGTCATCGGTGAGGATGATTTCCTTGACTGTCGCGAGGGTCTCCTGATGTCCGAGGTCTGATAGCGCATCCGCATACACGGCGACGGTTTCCCGACTCGCGGGCCATTGCGGGTATGCCGCTGCGATGATGGCGACGATCGAAGCTGCTTCACGCTCATTCATCGTAGCATCACTCCGGTTAGATTACTCAGGTTAGATCGCATCAAGACCTGCCAGATACTCACGGACCCCGGAGATACCTTTCGGCATAGCTACATTCTGATCCCGTTGTGCCTGTAGGCGCATACGGTCGTAATGCTTGCGGAGCTTGTCCGGCGACAAGATGTTCGCAGACCAGAAGTCCGATGCTTGCGCCCAGCGCATAGCGTTCTCCACCTGCTCAGGTGTCCTCCCGTCGATGCGGATCATCCTGTCAATCGCAGTAACCCAGCGTCCGGTAACGGAAGGACGCTTCGATCCGTTCCCTTCAATCAAATCCGCTAGGAGATTGGCGAGGTCAGCGGCAACCGTGTCCTCCGGAACGCAGATCGCAGATGAAGTCTGCGGTTTTGTTTTTGTATCTGATGTTTTGTATGTAGTAGTTTCTGTAATTGAAGCGCCCGTCTGGTCTATTCGATCCGCCCTGCTGGTCTCTTCCAAGCGCCCATATGGGCGGATGGTGTCGCCCGGTTTGTCAGATGGCTCGGAGTAAAGGAGATCGTGGGAATAGTCGATCCGATACCATTTTCGGCGATGATACGCCTCCGGTTGACATGAGATAACGAGACCGTGATCCTCGAGCCTTTGCATCGCTGAGCGCACCTGTTTCGGTGTGATCCCGATCTCCTCGGACCATTCGTCGTAGGTCTTGTAAACCCAAAGGAAACCGTCATGCTCGGATCGCGCCCGGGGCATCCAGTAGTGAAGCTGCTGTAGAACCGCTGCGTCCGTGATATGCCCGAGTTCTTTGACGAGCGCCGGTTGTATGACAACGATTCTTTGATCAAGAAGTAATGATTGGCTCATGGTCCTCTATCGTGGTGGTGGTGGATTGGGCGGTAACCCTACACCCAAGGTAAGAAGCAAACTACCCGGATGTATTGTGTCGGGTCGATGCGCTACACTTCGTTGACCGGTTCCTGTGGTGGTGAACCGGTTCGGGGACCGGGCTGCGATCACGCGCCCGGTCCCTTCCCCTTTCTACTCGGACTTCTCCCAAGTCTCGACCAGCGTTCGAGCGGCAGCGACATCAGATTCCTTGAGGTCCGCAGGTTTGCCGAACTTCTTCACGAACAAGTCTTTACAGAGTTTGCGCCGCTCGTCAGGGAGGGATGTCATGCGGTTCACAAGATCATCGATTTCCTGTGGAGCCGCTGTGGTCTCCGTAGTCGTCTTGGTTTGCCCCGGTCGGGGTTGGTCAACCTGACGGTTCCGCACCTCGTCAGCGGACGCTAGGGACCGGTTGACGGCGATCCCTGCCGCTGCGAGCGCTCGACCAATCGCTGAGGTTGAGGCATTCATCGCCTCCGAGTCTTTCGTGTACGGAGTCTTCCCGGGGAAAGGTTCCCACGCTGACTCGACACAAGGCGTCACATCACCGGGGAAACGGTAGACGGAAGCAGTCACGGCGATAAAATACCGATCGCCGATCGTGACGACTTCCGGCGGAGTTGCCTGCACTCGCCCGTCCGGGTTCTGAGCGTAAAACAATCCGAGCCGCTGCGACACGGTTACATAATCTGACAGATCGAAAGCCATTGCGATTCTCCTAGTTCAAGTCGGGTGTGATGGTGATGGAAATGTCTTGCTCACGAACGATGATCCCGGGAACGATTTCCCCGTCCTCCGTGAACACGATGGATTCATGAGATACGACCGGGAAACCGGCGAACTCATCCTTGATTACCTGAAGCGCCGGTTCTTCCTTGACCCGAATCAGTTCCGGATTATTCAAGCGCGCCCACGGGAGGAACACTTCAGCGTCAATATCCCATTTCGGGGCAGGCGATCGGGTCGCGATTTTCCCGGCCGGAAGCGAAATTGTTTTGCGCTGGTCCTCTGAGTTCTCACGGCAACGCATCGCATAATCGATGAGGAGACCCTCGAAGAAGAGCGCCGATTGGTTGATTGGTTTGTTGACCGCATCAAGCCATTCCTGTAGGCGACGAGCCTCCTCCTCAGCGATCTCAGAGTTTGTTCGTTGCCGACGGCGAAGCTGCCTCAGCTTCTTCATTGCCCATTCAGCGGACGCATCGTCCTCGACCTTGAACTTCTCCGGCGCATCCGGATCAAGTTCCGCCGGGTCGAACCCGGACAGATAGCTTTCCAAACTGCTTTCATCTTCCATAGTGGTGGTCCTTTCGGTTCGTTGAATTCTCACAGTAATTGGAGGGTGTGACAGTCATTAGTTCTCAAGCCGGATCTCGGGATTGAGAGGCGGTCCCCATGAGAACCATGAAGCAGAACGCTCGGCGGCATGGACGGTTCCTTCATCCAGATGGACCCCGTAGATGGTCACGAGAACCTCAGTTCCGTCCTCAAGTTTGATTACGATTGCGGTTTGCATCGTTCTTCCTTTTCGTTGGTGGTGGTTTGTTCAGGGATCTCTATTCCGCAGGGATACGAAGCCTCCCGTGAAGCTGGGGCAGCATCGCAACGCAGGCAAGTAGCGTCGTATCCGGAGGCGACCCATGAATGAGCGGTCACGGGTGCGCTCACCACCTTTCTTGGAGGGGAAACTCGGCGACGACTAGACCGTCGAAGCGAGTACCGAAGTCAGGTTGCCCGGTGATCTTGAAGCCGAGACGATCCGCCCATTCGGTGTAGTTCACGACCGCAGCACAATTAGCGATCGGACCGGTGCAATCCTTACGGGTCATGTTGATCACGCATTGGTACTGAGGAGTCAGCCCTCCGTCCCGGTCGATCGAAGCGTTTGAAATACGAACTGCGGAGAGGCTGTATGTGGTGTTCATGGCGGTAACTCCCGTGGTGGTGGTGGTGGACTTCATGGCTGTAGCTTACTTCCCCGGGATCAGGTTGTCAACCCCGGTTAGGTGGCCCGAGGGATTGTTCCCCCGGGCCAGTTCCTCAGTAGGTTTCGATGATGATTCCGTTAGCAGCGGCGAGTTCTTCACCAGCCGGAGTGAAGTGAATCCAATCGCAGCCATCGGAGCGTCTCGTTCCGAGAAGCTTCTTGCGCTTCAGGTCGGTGAGGTTTCCCTTGGCATCCGGGCGACCGTCAAGGTCAAGGAGTGGACAACCGTCCCAGTTGCCTGCATCCTTTGCGAATTCCATGAAGAGGGCGAAGGATTCGGGGGTGAGGTTGGTGGTCATGGTGTTGGCTCCTGTTGTGGTGGCGGTAGCGGTTGCTTCCATGTGAGTAGTTTACACCTGACCGAACACCTTGTCAACCCCGGTTAGGACATTTCCCCAAACAACTCAACTATCAGGGCAAATACGGCAAGATTATTGAGGAAACCCCGGAAGCCCCGGCGCATCAGGAGCAACGGCTCCCAGAATCTCCTCAGAGGAAACCGACACAGAAACAACCTGACCGCCCGGAACGGAATACGCAGGAGCGCCAGTCGCACCCAGAAGCCAACCGGCCTTCGGCCAACGGCTCTCAGCCCAACGAACAAGCGCATAGTAAGCACCAGCAACGAACGCATCCACAGCCGGGATAATTGCGCTGGCATCAAGGTTCACGTTACGGGCGGCGAGCCAAGTCACAACCGAACCGACCAGCAGGGGGACGAAAGTACGGATCAAAGAACGCCCATAATCAGTCATTGGCACTACCTTTCATGAAAGCTACCTTTTCAGAAAGCTCGAGAATCTTCACCGAATGCTCGGCGGTCTGGTACTTCACCGTATCAAGACGATCCGAGATAGAACGGCGATCCCCATTCGTCGGACGCAACGCTTCATGAATGTCTTTGATTTGGGACTCCATCACATCCAATCTTTCCGAATGATCCGGAACTTCCTGTAAGCGTTCAGCAGCAGAATTGATTGACGACACAACGGCAGAAAGCGATCGCCACATCGGAAGAATCACCATTTTCACAATAACCCCGAGCGCCGCCACGACAGCGCCGACCATGATGACTTCATTCAAGACCCCGGTCTGCCAAGTGTCAGGAATCAGGTCGAGTGCGGCGAACATTCTCCAATGTTATTGGATCACACCCTTGCTGTCACCACTTTCGATAAGCGATTGTTCGCTTTCGTCCCCGACTGTCCCACATCTCTAACGATTACAATCATCAGACAGGCGCACCGGATGGGCCGATGTCCTCAACAAGAAGACGGGCACCTGTGCCGGTGTTCACGATTTCAAGACCAGCGGAAAGAACCTGAGCGTTCAATTGCAGCGTCCCCGTGAAAGTTGTTCCGGTAAACGTCGCTACCCAAACAACAAGTTCACGTTCCCCAATTGACATGTTGTAAGTCCACGCGGCGGATAACGCTGCCCCGGAACTAGTGCGCGGTTGGAGATACGTAAAGTTTTGTGCGGTTGTTTTTTCGTAACTCGCAACACAGGTCGCCCGGTACCGGCGATTAGCAAACAACGAACATGATTCCGTGTCAGTCCCGGTGATCTTTGTTGACGTTGTGGTTGAAATAGTTTGGTTTGAAGTCGGGGGTGTAACCGTGGAAGCGACGTACCCCCAAGGAAGGTTCCAAGGCAATCGCCATTCAGCCCCGTTGTATGTGTACAAACCTTCTGAACTATCCCCGGTATCCATGTACACAACCATGCCTGCTGACGGCGACGTGATCACGGTGTCCCTGCCACCGGTCCCGGTAGCAGCGGTGAACTTCATCACAGATTGTTCCATCAAAAAAGTATTCACCTGCGCGGCAGTGAGAACTTCAGCCGCAACAAATGTTCTGTACCCTGCACCTGCCATTGTTACTCCCTAGTAGCCAAGCTGATTGACATCAAGCACACCAAATGATGCGCTGCCCAAAACAAAAAATACGGTTGGGGCTGGTGAACAATTGTACGTGGTCACCCATCCATCCGGGCTAATTGAATGCGTAATGCCTTCAATCATAAGTTCCTTTGATATCGCAGCACCGACACCTTGCGGACGGCGGTTCACCGTGATGCGCGTCCCGATCTCGTCACCAATTACCGCAGGGTAAAGATCTGCGGGTGCAGCGCGCGCGTTCACAACCAGCGTCTCAACACGCGTGGACGGTTCCTTGTAAAAAGAGAGTCTTGCGTTCGCAAGATCCACGCTGAAACTATCAGTATTGGAAATCAAATCAGACAAAGAATCCGACCGAATAAAATATTGATTTTGTGAAACGATGTCTTGCGCTGTCGCTGTCGCCCCGTTTGCACGGCTGACAGTCACGAGGTTTTTGATTAGCTGATCATTGTAAACAAAAGCGATGTCAAGGTATGGGAGTTCCCCGGTACTGTCACCGTAAACACGGGACGGTGCGTTGTACGCACTACTTGTCGATAGTTCTAAGCGGGAAATGAAACGGACTTTCCCTTCAGCGTCAATAAACAATCTGCCCTGTTCCGCTGCTTCACATTCCTGCAAACTAGCAAGAACCGTTTTGCCTTGCGTGTTGAACGCTTGCACATGAGATGCCGACGGCGCGGTTATAGCGCGCCCGTCTGTCATCCATTGCGCCATGTTCAAGACTTGCCCAGCGCGCGTTGAAGCGAAATTGTTGCCGCCATACACGCCGCGACCGATTTGCCTACGTTCCACAAGTTCCGTTGACGTAAAAGATTTGGTTGAATAAAAAATGAGTTCGTCAACGGACCCAACAAAAGACAAAGGAAAATTGTACGTTGACAACGCTGTACCCGAAAAAGGTTTTCCAACCGTCGCTTCCGGATTTGAATAACTGTTGGTCCCGTAAGACGTGGTGGTTGTTGCAAGCTCCCCGTCAACCCACAGTTCCCGCCGTACCGGCGCAAACCCATCGTTGAAAAACACAAGGGCAAGATGATGCCTATTCCCATCGTTGACAACAACGGAAGATGAACTGATGGAAATTTGTCCGATCCCGCCCGGCTGCAAACCAACGTGACCTTGAATGGTTCCGACCCCACCAGAGACAACAAGCCCAAGAGCCATTGTGCTTTCAGAATTTCCCTTTTGAAAAATCCCGTATTGCCCGTCATCCGTGGTGGTTGTTGAGATCCAACATTCAAAAGAAAAAGTTGTTGTAAAAAGGTTGAACGGAAAATTGGCTATTGGAAGCCCAAGATAAGTTGTCCCGTCAAACGTGATGCACGAAGAGGAATCGTTTGCAAGCAAGCTCGAGCCGCCGACACCTACGGCTGGTGCGTTTGCGTTGTCTCTCCAAACACCGCTTGGGGTTTGGTTTACCGAATCAAAAGCTCGTTCAGGTTCCGTGCCGTCATCAAATCGGAACCATGCGCTAGGCGATTGGGTCCCAATATAAAATTCCCAATAGTGCGGGAGCGTAAGTTGATTCAAAACTTTGAACGCATCCGAACACGTCACAACGCATACCGAATCCGAAGGAGGAACGTATTGCTGGTCCCATGACTCGATGAACCCAAAGAACAACGGAGTTGTAGCGCCAGCACCATATTGTGCGGAAATGCGAATCGGTCTACCCGGTGTTAGTTTCCCAAAGTACGGACCAGCCGAATATTCGGGATCGAATGCGCGGGTTGCGTTAGAAAAAACGATATTTGCCGAACCAGCGGTAAACGAATCCAGTTCGTTAGAACGCCCACGGTTCGTGCTAACCGAACGGACAGCAGTGGAAACGTCTGTCCACACGATATCGGTAAGGTTCCCGCCCAATGGGATCAGACCATTACCCGAAGTCGTGGAGAACCCAATCTCGACCGTAAAAACTACGCCGTCAGCGATTGTTGCTGTCATTTCGAGCGCCAACTGGTTCCGGATCGTTTCTCAAAACTTGATATTGCTTCTACAATTGTTTGCCCGATGCCCGCCTTGTCTGCGGTCGGTGCGACGGAGACGTTTATCGCATAAGACGCACTTGATGAACTTGCTGCGGAAGATCCCGCCATAGCTGCCCGACCTAAGGCATTGTTCGGAATGATCCTCCCCGAAGCACTAGGCATGAACAGTTCGGGACCAACCTCGCCCACGATGTACGTCTGACCTGCTTGAACCGGTCCGCCCATAGCTCGCGCGTCTGGATACGCCTGCGAGTAAGCCCACAGGTCTCCTAGAGTAAGCTGTTGATCGGCGGTAATATTCAAGAAAGCGCGCAACTTGTCGACGGCTCGCTTCGTGTCGGTATTCACGATTACATCAACGACTGGTTTCATCTGCCCAATCAGAAACAACTGAAGCATCGTGTCGTTGATGTTTTTTCGCAACGGATCGTTCGGGTCGAGGGTTGACGCCAGCGCCTCAAGCTGCTCACCGTATTTACCGGCAGAAAGTTCTGCCGGGTCCATTCCATCGACTTTCATCTTGTTCAGAATGTCGGTGT